>Ga0315295_10000031_pt1 | contig 138216 bp, 125 predicted proteins | sample YL17G14_0_MG_FD_204453 | JGI IMG/M metagenome (GOLD analysis project Ga0315295, IMG submission 204453) | Sediment microbial communities from Yellowstone Lake, YNP, Wyoming, USA - YL17G14_0 | ecosystem: Environmental > Aquatic > Freshwater > Lake > Sediment | place: USA: Wyoming | collected...
TGGAGGCCAAGCCAATTCGCATGATAGTATAGCCTCTGATGGGGCAAAGTGCGAGCGCGGAACTCCGGGACGTAAGTGCCTCTGTTTCAAAGGGATAGGCACGTGCCCAGAGTGGTCCCACCGGCGCTTGACAGGCACATGATGTACAATTTGCCATTTTGGGCAACAAAAAAAGGACCCGCGATTTAACGCAAGTCCTTTATTTGCAAGCAATAGCGGGGGCAGGATTCGAACCTGCGACCTCCGGGTTATGGGCCCGACGAGCTACCAGACTGCTCTACCCCGCGGTCATCAACTCATACAAGTATATACACACATATAGATATTAGTTCGCCAACTTCAGGCCCGCAACAATCGAAGACCCAAAGTCACAAGATCAAAAATACCACACAAAGCATCTCTCATCAAGAACAAAACCGCAAAATTACAAATTACCGCGAATTTTGGCGGCAATCGTTTCGGCCTTTCCCTCCGGGTACTTGTAAGAAGGCCAGCGACGAAACACTCCATCCCCGGTATTGCGGGGGATGATATGAAAGTGTAAATGCTCGACAAGCTGGCCTGCCGCGCCGCCGTTGTTGCATAACAGGTTATAACCATCGGCCTGCATCGCCGCCGCCACGGCGCCGGCAATCTCGCCAAGACGCGAACAAACCTGGCCTAAGAGTTCAGCGGGACATTCGTGCAATTTCTCGAAATGCTGCTTTGGAATCACCAGCGTGTGGCCGTCACTCAAAGGGCCAATATCGAGGAAGGCAAAAATGACGTCGTCTTCGTAAACTTTGGTGACCGGTATATGCCCCGCAACCATTCTGCAAAAGAGACAACCATCCTTACCCATCGTAGGATTACCCCGCAGAATACACGTTTATCGGCTTCAAGTGCTTTTTGGGTCTTGCGAATCCCCGGGGCCGGATGCGTCCTGCGCTGCGCCGGCCTCTGTGCTCTCCACAGCCTCTTCGCTCGCGGCAGGCCCCTTTGCCTTTTTGCGAGAACGCTTCTTGACCTGCTTCTTTGAACCCTCGTCAGCACCGATAAGCTGAAGCAGGACAAGTTGGCCGTTGTCACCCAGCCGGTTCAGGGCAAGCCTGATGATTCGCGTATAACCGCCCGGCCGGTCCAGATACCTCGGACCGAGCTCGCTGAACAACTTTCCGATAACCGTGCCCTTTCGGACACGTTCACCCTCTTCGTAGGCTACGATGTCGCGATTGCCAAGCAGAGCAATAGCCCGGCGTCTGGCCGCCAGCGTACCTGTTCTGGCCAGCGTGATCAGCTTCTCGGCGAAGGGTTTGACCTCCTTGGCTTTTTCTATTGTAGTCGAGATCGTTTCATGCTGGAAAAGTGAAGCCACCATATTTCGCCGCATGGCCAGACGATGCTCTTTCGTTCGACTTAACTGACGCCCTGCTACTCTGTGACGCATATCTTCAAACTCCTCTTATACCTGTACGTCTGTCATTCCCAAGGCCAGGCCGATGTCAGCAAGTTTCCTCTTGACTTCGCGAAGAGAAGTCTTGCCGAAGCTGCGAATCTTCAGCAAATCAGCGTCCGTCATTTTCACCAATTGTCCGACCGTCTCAATTTTTGCCGAGTCAAGACAGTTGCTTGCCCTTACCGACAGCTCCAGCTCCTGAATCGGCACATTGAGCTTCTGGGCCAGCTCCTCATCGACGGCTTGTTCCTGCGCCGGCGATTCGGCGACCTGAGAGGAGGTGACGGTCTCATCTCCAAGCTCGAAATACTGCACGAACGGGTTCACGTGCTTACGTAAAATCTTTGCAGCCTCCACCAGCGCCATTTCCGGCGCGATGGTTCCGTTTGTCCAAATCTCGAGGATCAGCCTGTCATAATTGGTCCGCTGGCCGACGCGGGTGTCCTCGGTTATGTAGCGCACGCGGGTCACCGGTGAATATACGGTGTCGAGCATGATTCTTCCGACTTCCTGGTCGAATCGGTCAGTGCTGCCGATCCGTTCGGCGGCGGGCACATAGCCGCGGCCGTTTTCAACGACCATCTCCATTTCAAAATTCACTGCTTCCGTCAACGTGGCCAGCACCAGGTCTTTGTTGATGATCTCGATGGCTGGATCGGAAACGATGTCCGCAGCGGTCACGGTTCCCACTTTGCTTACGGAAACGCGCATCGTCTTCGGCCCCTGCTCGTGAAGCCGGAGGATAAGACTCTTGACGTTCAAGACGATATCCGTGACGTCCTCCGTCACCCCCTTGATGGAGCTGAATTCGTGGGCGACGCCCGCTATCTTGACGCTCGTCACGGCGCTTCCTTCCAGCGACGAAAGCAAGATGCGCCTGAGACTGTTGCCGATGGTCGTACCAAAACCGCGCTCGAAAGGCTCAATGAAGAATCGGGCGTATTTATCACTCGATATCATCTTGTCTCGCTCGACGCGAGTGGGTAATTCCAAACCACGCCATGTAACTCGCATATAGGTCTCCTGTCCAAGTTTTGAGTCAACTGCGTTTTCTCAAGACTCAGAGCTGAAAAATGAATCGCTTGCAGAACCTCAACAAAAACTCATGGGACTCCATGTTATCTCGAGCAAAGCTCCACAACCAACTGCTCCACAACAGGAATCTGCACGTCGTCGCGAGTCGGCAGCGCCACAATCGTTGCTTCGGCTCTTTCCCGCGCCAACTGCAACCAGCCCTGCGTGCTGAAATTCGGATTCGCTTCCAGCTGCTCCTTGACTTTCTTGAGGCTCTTTTCAGCCCCCTTGACCGTTATCTTGTCTCCGATTTTCACTGTAAAATCGCTGATATCGACCTTGCGTCCGTTGACGTAGATATGGCCATGAGCAATCAACTGTCTGGCCGCCTTGCGGGACGGCACAAAATTCAGCTTATATACGACATTGTCCAAACGCCGCTCCAGCAACTGCAGCAATGTTGTGCCCGTATTGCCCTTTGTCCTTTCGGCTTCGTGGAAACACCGCATAAACTGCCGGTCCAGAAGTCCATAATATCTCTTGATCTTCTGTTTTTCGCGTAGCCGAACCGCATATTCGCTTGCCCTGCCCCTGTGCCAGCCGTGCATGCCGGGCGCCAGATTACGCTGTTTCTTCTCGACCGGGCATTTAGCCGTCTCGCACCTGTTGCCCTTGAGCATGAGTTTCATGCCCTCACGGCGGCAGTACTTACAGGATGAACCCAAATAACGTCCCATCTTCCTTATTGATCTCCAAAAGTTTTCCTGGCGACGGTTTTACACTCTTCTGCGCTTGGGCGGTCTGCAACCGTTATGCGGCAGCGGCGTCACGTCTTCTATCGATGCAATACGCAGCCCCGCCTGCTGCAAAGCGGAGATCGCCGATTCGCGACCTGAGCCGGGGCCCTTGACCCGGATTTCAACCTCGCGCACCCCGTTGCGCATGGCGGCACTGGCACAACGTTGCGCAGCCCTCTGAGCCGCAAACGGCGTACTCTTGCGAGAGCCTTTGAAACCCACGCAGCCCGTGGAACTCGAACACACCGTGTTGCCGTCCAAATCCGTAATCGTAATCAAGGTATTGTTAAAGGTCGCCCGTATGTGTACGATAGCCCGGACAACGTTCTTTCTGACTTTTCGTTTTATCTTCTTTCCCATTATCGATCTCGTATTACGTACTTATCCGATGAGTTCGCCGCTTAGCGGACTTCCTTTACGCCTTTCTTGCCGGCCACGGTTTTACGGGGTCCTTTGCGCGTACGCGCGTTGCTCTGGGTGTGCTGGCCGCGAACGGGCAGACCCTTTCTGTGGCGAAGCCCCCGGTAGCAATTGATATCCCGCAAGCGAGCTATATTCTGGGCAACCTGCCGGCGAAGCTGGCCTTCCACGACATAATTGCGGTCAATAATCTGCGTAATGCGGCTGAGCTCGTCCTCGCTGAGCTTGGCGGCCTTCGCGCTTTTCTCGATGCCAGCCTCTTTCAAAATCTGCTGCGAGGTGTACTTACCTATGCCGGCAATGTACGTCAGGGAAATCCATATCGTCTTGTCATTGGGGATATCAACACCCACTATACGCGGCATATCAGCTCCTTATCGAATCTCGTATCCAGCCTCATACCCTACCCTTGTGAAAAACTATCCTTGACGCTGCTTGTGTCGCGGGTTTGTGCAAATGACCCTCACAACGCCTCTGCGACGGACAATCTTGCAGTTTTCACATATACGTTTTACAGAACTTCGTACTTTCATTTACTTTACCTGCTGTTGTGGTCATTGCTCACGACTTTGCGCGGCTCCAATTCGCCGCCCAAAAGCCGCGACTAATGCCGCAGTACTATTCGGCCTCTGTTCAAATCATACGGCGACATCTCGACCACGACCGTGTCACCCGGCAAAATCCGAATAAAATTCATACGCATTTTGCCCGAAACGTGTGCCAAGATGTTGTGGCCGTTCTCCAATTCCACTCTAAACATCGCATTCGGCAAAGCATCAGTCACTTTGGCCTGTAATCTTATTGTGTCCTTCTTTGCCATTGTTCGGTGAGCGGCTCGTGACTTATCATTCGAAAAAGCTATTCTTCACCGCCCTTGTACAGTCAATACTTCACAACCGTTTTCCACAATCACAATCGTGTGCTCAAAATGAGCCGAGCACTTTCCGTCTCTCGTTACCACCGTCCATCCGTTCTTCAGCGTTCGCACGCCATAGGAACCGGCATTGATCATCGGCTCAACGGCCAATACCATTCCCTCGGTCAAGACAACATCGTCGGCCAGCAGCTCGCTGCTCACAAAGTTGGGAACTCTCGGGTCCTCATGCATTTTCCGGCCGATTCCGTGCCCTACGAAGTCCCTGACCACCGAGAATCCCGCCGACTCAACGTACTGCTGCATCTGGGCGGCAATCTGACTCCACCTGACCGACGGCGCCGCTTTCTCTACTGCAATACCCAGAGCGTGCTCCGTCACGTCCATCAGCCTGCGTCTGTCGTCGGAAACATCGCCGATGGCAACGGTCACAGCCGCGTCTGCACAATAGCCGTTAAGCCTGACCCCAAAGTCAATGCTCAGGATATCACCGTTCTTCAACCTGGCATCCTCGCTGGGGATTCCATGAACAACCTGCTCATTGATCGAGGCGCATATCGCCCCTGGAAACGGAATCTGAGCAAATGGGCTTTCGACGCCTCGGAACAAAGCCTCCGCTCCCGCATCGGTTGTCATTTGAAACGCGATGCGGTCAAGCTGGGCAGTGGTTATCCCCGGTTTTGCAATCTCTTTTAGTTTTGAAAGAACATCCGCTACAACAGCCCCCGCCTTGCGCATTAAATCAACTTCTCTTCGACTGCGAAGCGTTATAGCCATTTATTTTTGTGTCTCGTGGTCCGTACCTCGCGATTTCTGATTCGATACAGTCTCAGCGCTTCACGTTCCGGCAAGGGAATCCAGCTTCTCGAATATCGAAGCCTTCACTTCCTTAGGATCCCTGTCCGCATCGAAGGTAAACACGGTACCGTTGTTCATATAATAATCCACCAGCGGCTCCGTCTGCCGGTGATACGTTTCAAGCCGATTCGCCACCACCTCCGGACTGTCATCCGACCTCTGAACAAGTTTGGTGCCGTCACGATCACACAGACCATCGTTTTTCGGCTTCAGATTCTCAATATGATAGACTGCTCCACATTTCGGACAGCTTCTTCTTCCGGTCATTCGTCCGGCCACGACCCGGTCATCAATCTGCAAATTCAATACGGCATCTATTTTCTGGCCGTTTGCGTCCAACGCTTTATCCAGTGCAGCCGCCTGGTTTACCGTCCTGGGGAAACCATCCAGTATGAAGCCGGCCGCTGGGGCCTTTTGTATGGCTTTGGCCATCATCTCGATGATAACCTCATCCGGCACCAGCTCGCCCGAATCCATATAACGCTGGGCCTTCTTGCCTAAGTTAGTACCCGCCGCCCTTTCCTGCCTCAAAATGTCTCCACTGGATAAATGAAGTAGCTTGTACCGGTCAACAAGACCCTGACACTGCGTTCCCTTGCCGGCGCCTGGAGCTCCCAACAGCACAACTCTCATGTGTACGCTCCCTTGATTCTGCCGGCTTCACTGAAACCCTCATAGCTGCGCATCAGGAGGTTGGCCTCTATTTTCTGCACAAGATCCAGCGAGACGCTGATAACGATCAACAGGCCCGTGCCGCCCAAAAACGCCGTCACTCGAAAAGGAATATCCAGGGATTGTGCAATCACGGACGGCACAACAGCTATGAAGGCCAGAAAGGCAGCTCCAAAATAGGTGATTCGGGTCATCACCGTTTCCAGATAATCGGCGGTTCTTCGACCCGGCCGAAGCCCAGGGATGAAGCTTCCCGAATCCCGCAGATTCTTGGCCATTTCCTTCGGCTGAAACTGCACGGTTACCCAGAAATAAGCGAATAGGAATATCAGCAGCATGTACAAGACGTTGTAGGTGTAAGCATGGCCGCGGAAAGCCTCGTTCAGATTCAGCATGATTCCCGATTCGGGGAACCTTTTTGCCAATTGGTCAAGGATGATCGGAGGGAACATCATGAAACTGGACGCGAAGATAATGGGCATCACGCCTCCGTGATTGACCCGCAGCGGCAGGTAATGTCTCTGACCGCCGTACATCCGCCGCCCCCGCATCTGCTTAGCTTGCTGAATCGGAATTCGGCGCTGACCCTGTGTGATGAGTATAGCGCCGGCGACTACAAAAATAAACGCTGCTACCAGGAATAATATCTTGCCGGGGCCATATCGGCCGGGCGATGCGACGACTGTAAGATCCGTTTTTTGCCAGACATCCAGCACCGCCCACGGCATTCGGGCCACAATTCCCGCCATAATGATCAGGCTGATACCATTGCCTATACCGTATTCATCTATCTGCTCACCGAGCCACATCAGGAAGATGGTCCCGGCCGTCATACCCACGACACCCATCAGCATCGCACGGCTCTCCATGCCAGTATAGATCAATCCCTGCCCTGCGCCCAGAAGTTTCATGAACATGATAGATTGAATAACACATATCAGCACAGTCAGGTAGCGTGTGTACTCCTGTATCTTCTTGTATCCTGTTTGGCCCTCCTGCCGGAGTTTCTTCAACGCAGGGATGACTTCGCCCAGAAGCATAAGGATAATAGATGCCGTAATATAGGGCATTATTCCCAACCCGAACAAGCTGCTTTGGTCCAGTCTTCCGCCGGTGAACATTTCCATATATTCGGCCGCTTTACCCAGCGGGTTTTCCGACTGCGATGCCGCTTCAAGTGTTCGCTTGAAATCAAAGCCGGGAACGGGGATATGGAAACCAATCCTGTACAGGATCAGCAGCGCCAAGGTAAAGAGAATCTTGTTCCTCAGGTCACGGATTCTGAATATGTTGACCACTGTTCCAAGCATTTTTACATTTCTCTAATTTTGTGTTTCGCGTTCCTTCGGGCGACATCCGGCGTACCACGGACAACTTTAGATCACTTTTGCTGTCCCGCCGGAAGCGGTGATTTTCTGCTCGGCACCCTTGCTGAACCTGTGCGCGGTAACCTCCAGCTTCTTCGTCAGGTCCCCTTTGCCGAGTATTTTGACTCTGCTCTTGGGGCTGTCGATCAGCCCGGCATCGGACAACTGCTCGACGCCTACAGAAGCCCCGTCCTCAAACCTCTCCAACTGCCACACATTGACAATTTCACACAGCACGGCGAAGTTGCTATTGCTGAAACCGCGTTTAGGCAGCCGGCGAAAGAAGGGCATCTGTCCGCCCTCGCGGAGTGAGAACGAGGTCGCACCGGCCCTGCTGCCGCCGCCTTTGTGGCCACGACCGGAGGTCTTGCCGCGTCCGCTACCCGTTCCCCGGCCGATCCGGCGGCGACGCTTATGTCCACCAGCAATGGAAGTTATTTCATGATTTAACATTCAAACCACCCAATCATTTATCGGCAATTGTCAAACGTTGATTGCCACACCCCGAAGGGATTCGATCGCCTCTTTGCTTCTCAATTTTAACAACCCACCCAGCGTCGCCTTGACGACGTTCTTGGCCGACGTACTCCCATAAACCTTTGTCAGGACGTCTTGCACGCCGGCGTATTCGAGCACCGCTCGAGCGCTGGAGCCTGCAATAACGCCGGTACCCGGACTGGCCGGGACCAGCATTATCTTTGTGGCCCCGTACTTGCCGCTGACCTGGTGTGGAATAGTCCTGCCGACCAGTGCTACCTTGAACAGGGTCTTCTTGGCGTCTTTGACGCCTTTCTCAACGGCCTGTGGAACCTCATTCGCCTTACCATAACCTATCCCCACGGTGCCCGCACGATCGCCGACCACTACCAACGCGGCAAAACTGAACCGCCGACCGCCCTTGACCACCTTGGAGCAGCGATATACTTTTACCACCGTATCTTCCAACGGCTTTTCTTCCTGCTCTGAGAGCCTGAGCCCCTCGGGAACATGCGCGGACGGGGCCGCACTTTCTTCCGGGTTCACGCTTCCAACAGGGTTAAGGGATTCTACTGCCAATTTTCTCTCCAAGCCTTATGATTGGTCCTATCAAAAAGCGAGCCCGCCTTTTCTTGCCCCTTCGGCAAGGGCCTTGACTCTGCCATGAAATTTATACCGATTTCTATCGAAGCAAACGCACTTGATCCCGACGCCCAGGGCCTGTTTTGCAAGGGCCTCGCCCACAAGCTCGGCCGCCTTCTTATTGCCCGTCTTGGGCAACTGGTCCCGCAGGCTTTGGATCCTCGTACTGGCCGAGGCAAGCGTTGCTCCCGCCATATCGTCTATTACCTGGGCGTATATGTGTCTTTTCGAACGAAACACCGACAACCTCGGTCTGTCGGGTGTTCCGACGATCTTCTTGCGCACCTGACGCTTGCGTCTCAGCGCCGCTCTTTTAACCTTGTTAGCTTTCAACTCTCAATTCCCTATTCGAAATTCTTATGCCGCCCCGGAAGCAAAAGCCTTGCCGACTTTGTGTCGCACGTGCTCATCGGCGTAACGAATCCCTTTGCCTTTGTAAGGTTCGGGCGGCCTGGTTTTTCTTATCTCTGCAGCAAACTGTCCTAACACCCTCTTGTCCATCGATAAGAGGGTGAACTTCGCGGGGACGTCATTACCCCTGGTCGTGGCGGCCTCGATGTTGACCTTTAGCCCTTCGGGAATCACGCGCTCGATCGCATTGGCGTAACCGACCTGAAGAATCAGCTTTCCGCCCTGCTCCTTGACGCTGTAACCTGTGCCGTAAATCTCCATCTTACGCTGAAAGCCCTTGCTGACGCCTTCCACCATATTCGCAATCAAGGCACGCATGGTACCGTGCAATTGTTTGCTCTGGCGGTCGTCAGGACGGTCGTTTTCAACCAGTATTTTTCCCGCAGAATCGTCAAGTTTGACTTGTATGCGCGGGTGACAGTCCATCTGCAGCCGGCCCAGCGGGCCTTGCACTTTGACACACAATCCCTCGAGCTCGATCTTTACGCCCTTGGGAATCTCAATGGGTTTTTTTCCGATTCGACTCATCAGCTAACCGTACAAAGTATTTCGCCGCCGACATTGGCTTCGCGGCAACTTCTGTCACTCATTACACCTTTACTCGTCGAAACAATAGCAATCCCCATCCCGGCCAACACGCGGGGCAGCTTATCGACAGGTGAGTAAATTCTGCGGCCGGGCTTGCTTGTCCTTTTGATCTCGTTAATAATGGGATGACCGTCCTGGTCGTACTTCAACGTAATCCTCAGTATTCCCTGTTTGCCGTCATCGATGCGGTCAAAGTCTTCGATGTAGCCTTCCTTCTTCAGAACAGCCGCTACGCCCTCACATGTCTTGGAGGCCATGACTTGAACCTGTTCCTTGTTTATTCGCACAGCATTGCGAATTCTCGTCAGCATATCAGCTATGGGATCACTTAGAGTCATAATCTGGCATCTCTTCTCTTGTGCGAATCATTCCCCGATAACTACAGTTCGCATTCGGCACGCCACGCTCTCTACCAACTGGCCTTCCGAACACCCGGTATTTTCCCTTCGTTGGCCAGCGTTCTGAAACAAATCCGGCAAATCTTGAACTTGCGATAAACGGCCTTTGATCTGCCGCAAATCTGACATCGCGTATATTGTCTGACGCGAAATTTCTGTTTCTTATTGGCCTTGTTTTCCAGCGCTTTAGTTGACATCCACACGCTCCGAGTTCACATTTCACTGGTCTTTTAAGATTCCTGTCTCTTGAACGGCATACCGAACAGTTGAAGCAGTCTCAGCGCTTCCCGGTCGGTCTTGGCCGTCGTGACAAAGGTTATGTTCATCCCCTGCTGAAATTCGAGTTTCGCGGCGTTGATCTCCGGAAAAACGCTCTGTTCAGCCAGGCCCATGGAGTAATTGCCCCGGCCGTCAAAACTGTTGTCGTCCAGACCGCGAAAATCTCTTACCCGCGGAATCGCCAGACTGATAAGCCGGTCCATGAATTCATACATTCTGGCGCCGCGGACAGTGACTTTCAGGCCGGTCTCCTGTCCCTCGCGGACTTTGAAATTCGAAACACTTTTCTTGGCCTTACAGGCCACAGGCATCTGGCCGGTAATCATCGCCAAATCCTTCTTGGCCAGCTCCAGAAACTTCTTGTCCTGCGTGGCTCGGCCCAGGCCCATCGAAATAACGACCTTTTCCATCCGGGGCACGGCCATCCGGCTCTTGTAGCCGAACTCTTTCGCCAGCTCCGGAGTAATCTTCGAGTGATATAAGTCTTTCAAACGTGCCATTTCGTACTCTGCGTCTGCTTAAATGACAAAACAACCGTCAATTGCAAACCTATTCAGCCTTTCTCACAACGCCAATTTCGGCCCCGTCAACGGTGACGCGTTTTTTGCCGCCGCGATCATCCACTTTATAACGCACCCTGCTGCCTTTCGAACTTTTCGGATTCACCGGCAGAACGTTACTGATATGAATCGGCTGCTCCACGTTGATCCGCCCACCCTGTGGATTCTTCCGCGAAGGCCGAACATGCTTCTTGGCTGTATTATGCCCCTGAACCACTACCCTGTTCTCATCGGGGATCACGCGCAGCACCTTGCCGGTCGCGCCTTTGTGGTCGCCCGCTATGATCTCTACGGTATCGCCTTTTTTAACATGTAAAGCCATAAGATCGTTTCTCGTTTTCCATATCCCGCCCACTGACGGCAAGACCGATCGCGCGCTCAGACGACCTCGCTCGCCAGTGAGATGATTTTCATGTAATTCTTTTCGCGAAGCTCTCGCGCCACCGCACCGAAGATTCTGGTTCCAATGGGGTTGCCCTCGCCGTCAATCATGACCGCCGCGTTGCTGTCGAACCGTACATAACTGCCGTCCGCACGTTTCACGGGGCTTTTCGTTCGAATGATCACGCACTTGTGAACCTTCTTGTCATCCAACTGACAGCTCGGCAGCGACTTTTTTATCGCGACACAGACGATATCTCCGATACCGGCGACATTCCGCGTAAACTTGCCCCGGGCCCCGCATTTTCCAAGAACCCGGATGCATAGTGCCGACTTGACACCGGAGTTGTCGGCGATATCCAACATTGTTTCCTGCTGAATCATTATCTCGTATCTCTAATTATGTTTGGCTTGCCTTAGTCACGACCTTCACAAGTCGCCAACGTTTCGTCTTGCTGCGAGGGCTGCACTGAGCGATCTCGATCATATCGCCCACGCCGCTTTGATTGTGCTCGTCGTGAACAGCCAGCTTCGTTGTGCGTTTTATATACTTACCGTACTTGGGATGCCTGATCTTGTAATCAATGGCAACCTTGACACTCTTGTCGCCGCTTGTGCTCGTCACTACGCCGGTTAACGTTCTTACTTTTTGATCCTGCATCTTTGATTTTCCGTCTCAACAATCCTTACCGACAAACCGTCACTTGCCCTGACGTATTATCGTTTTGACCCTGGCAATCTCACGCCGTGCATTTATGACGGCACTGGAGTTTTCAAGTTTCTCGGTGACCGCCTGCGAGCGCAAGTCAAACAAATGCCTCTCGAGCTCCTGCAGTTTGCCCTCAAGCTCATCCGGGCTCATCTCTCGATAATGCTGCGCTTTCATCTGACGCTTTCCTCTTACAATGAACGCCTTCGTTTGACAAGCCTGCACCGGATCGGCATTTTGTGGGCAACCCTGACCAGCGCCTTCTTTGCCACATCTTCGCTGACCCCGCCGATCTCGAAACACACCTGCCCCGGCCTGACGCGGGCCACCCAGAACTCAGGCTCTCCCTTGCCTTTTCCCATTCGCGTTTCCAACGGCTTGGAGCTCACCGGCTTATGCGGAAAAATCCGGATATAGACCTTGCCTTCACGATGCAAAAAGTGAGTTGCAGCTACCCGGCCCGCCTCGATATTCCGTGCGCTGACCCAGCTCATTTCCAGGGCCTGCAAACCGTAATCGCCGAACGCCACGTAGTTGCACCTCGACGCATTACCTTTCATTTTGCCGCGCTGGCTCTTACGGTATTTAACTCTCTTCGGCATCATTGCCATGGTTTACACCTTTGCCAAAACTACGCTCAAGAAAACTGATTCTTTCGTAAAGAATTTCGTTCTTAACTTCCCTGGCCGCCAGATCCCTCGGCTCCGCCGCGTCCTGAAGGCGGCTCAGCCGAATCGCCTCGGTATGAAGTCCTGCCCTCTGACGTCGCCCCGGTTTCGGCGCCCTCCCGGCCGCCTCCCTCCGGCCCCCCGCGCCTCGGGGCGCGACGGCGGCGACGGTACGGAGGTTGCGAGATTTCCTCACCGAACTTGCCTTTATAAATCCAGACCTTGATGCCGATGGCCCCGTAGGTTGTTCTGGCCGTTGCCAGGGCATAATCCACGTTGGCTTCCAGCGTATGCAGCGGAATACTGCCAATCTTTTGCGTTTCTCTCCTGGCCATTTCCGAACCCGCCAGCCGTCCTCCGCACATGATCTTAACGCCTTTTGCCCCGGCGTTCATCGCCGCTTCGCAGAACTGCTTCATTGTCCGTCTGAACGAAGCGCGCTTGCCGAGCTGCTCGGCAATAGCCTCGGCCACTAACATAGCGTTGAGGTCCGGCTCTTTTATCTCGATGACATTGACATTGATTGTCCGGCCCGTAAGCTCTTCGAGCTCTTCCCGCAGCTTATCGACCTCTCCCCCTCTGGGGCCGATGACTACGCCCGGCCGGGCACTATGCAACGTCACCTTGACCTCGTTGCGCGTGCGGATGATTTCAGTCTTCGCCACCGCACCCTTGGGCATACTCCGATTAAACTTCCCGTCAACATACTTGCGGATTTTCTGGTCTTCGACGAGAAAATCGCCGTAGTTGGCCTTCGGAGCAAACCACGTGCTCTGCCATCCGAGAGTTACCCCCGTTCTGAAACCTATTGGCGACGTTTTTTGACCCATAATCTCGTATCTCGTACAACGTGCAGCGTCTTATTTTTGCCCTTCCTGCGTGACTGTTACGTGTATATGACAGGCTTTCTTACGAAGCGGATGCGCCCGGCCCCTGTCCTTCGCAATCCACCTTTTTGTGCCGAGGCGAATTCCTGCGTCGTCGACACAGGCGCTGATAACATACAGACTGTCAACGTTAGCCTGTTGCTCGTCGGCATCCGCGATGGCACTTCGCAAAATCTTTTCAACCATCGGCGCCGCTCGTTTTCTTGTGAATTTCAAGACGTCCAGCGCATCCTGAACGCTCCGCCCGACTATCAGTTGCGTGACCAATCGGGCTTTTTGCGGCGAAATCGGAGCATAACGGCAGAATGAATGCCAGTCTTTCAAATCATTGACCTCGACGGACAAGGCCGTCGCTAGGCGGCGAACGTCTTCCGTTCCTGGTTGGGGCTTGAAAAGGCCTTTCTGCCAATTCCTGACGGCCGCCACAGCTTTGGTCTTGTCGAATCCTCCCCGGGTAAGGTGGGTGGCCAGTGCATCCACACCTATCTGCCGTTCTTTCGACAACTCTTTTAGCTTATCAGCGCTTAACATACTATTTATACCGTTATACCCTTCGCACCTGTCCGTCATCGCTGCCGGATCGCGGTGAATCCCGGAATCATTTGCCTTTCCAGCCCGGATTCATTCACCAGAGGCTCGAATGACGACAACAGATACCCTCATTCTACTCTACTTTTATTTTCTTACTTGAATGGCCCTTGAACAACCTTGTCGGCGAGAACTCACCCAGCTTGTGTCCCACCATATCTTCGGTGATGAAAACCTTATGGAACAACTTGCCGTTGTGAACCAGAAAAGTACAACCGACAAATTCCGGGATAATCGTGCATTTTCTTGACCAGGTCTTGATCGGCTCACGAGACCCGGACGCAGACTGCTTATTGACCTTAATGAACAACTTCTGGTCAATGTATGGTCCTTTTTTAAGAGATCTTCCCATTTCTTGTATCTCGTGTATCTTTCTTGCAGCGCTTCACGCGGCACGCCCACTGAGATCACAGGGCCAACTGTTTTTGCCTCTTGTTCTTACGCCTTCGAATAATTCTCTTATTGCTGCACTTGCGCGGATTTCTCGTTTTCCCGCCTTTGGCCAGTACGCCGGTGGGCGAGCAGGGATGCCGTCCGCCGTTTGCCCTGCCTTCGCCGCCACCCATCGGATGAGAAACGGGATTCTGCGCCTTGCCTCGAACGTGCGGCCGGCGCCCCATGTGACGTTTTCGGCCTGCTTTACCAATCCGCACATGCTGGTCGTCGGGATTACTCAACTGCCCAATGGTTGCCCGGCACGCTTTGTGAATCATACGCATTTCACCGCTCGGCAGGACCAGGGTGACCCAATTGCCTTCCTTGGCCATAATTTTTGCAGAGTTACCGGCGCCTCGAACGAGCTTGCCGCCCTGGCCGGCGCGCATCTCGACGTTGTGAACCTCCAGGCCGGCGGGAATCGCTCCCAACGGCATCGCGTTGCCGACCTTAGGCTCACATGAGGCACCGCTCTCCACGCTGTCCCCGACCTTCATACCCTGAGGGGCCAGTATGTATCTCTTCACGCCGTCGGCGTAATGCAGTAAAGATATGAAGCAATTTCTATTCGGATCGTACTCAACCGTCGCGATCTTTGCCGGGATATTGTCTTTGTCCCGTTTGAAATCAATGATGCGGTAAATCTTTCTCGCTCCGCCGCCTCTGAACCGAACGGTTGTCATGCCGCTATGGTTTCGCCCCCCCGCCTTCTTTATCCGCGTGCAAAGCGACTTTTCCGGCCGGTCCGTCGTCAGCTCGGCATAATCGTTAACCGAGCTATTTCTTCGGCCGGCACTTGTTGGTCTGTAAATTCGAATACCCATAATAACAACTCTTCGCTAATAATCCGTTGCACAGCGATTCTCAACCGCGGACTGCAAGGATCCTGTCCTGCGGCAATAATATCTTAGAACAAATCTATGTGAAACTCCGGCTCCAGGAACACAACAGCCTTTTTCCAGCTCGCCGTCACGCCCAGCGTTCGGCCTTTGCGGCGATGCTTGCCTTTATGATTAGCCGTTCTTACCTTCTGCACCTTGACGTTGTATAATCTTTCAACCGCGTTCTTTATCTGCGCCTTATTGGCCTTCTTGTTCACTTCAAAGCTGTACGCACCTTTGACGTTCGCAAAGTGCATCCCCTGCTCTGTAACCAACGGCCGAATTATGACATTATAATCATCCACCTTAGTACCCGTCAATTCAACTTGCCTGCTCCGCGCTCAGGACAGATAAAAGAGCCTCTTTAGTGAACAGCATCTTGCGATAACGGCAGATATCCCCGGCGTTCAAATCCTTCACAGGCGTCACCGCCACCTTCGGAACGTTCCGGGCCGACTTGCAGAGATTCGCGTCCACGGAACCCACGGTTACCAGGCAACTGCGGTCAATCTTCAAATTCGCCAGGACATTCACAAAATCTTTGGTCTTCGGTTTCTCGAAACTAAGCCCGTCCACCACGACTACGTTGTTGCTCAACAGCTTCGCCAATATGGCTGAATCTCTTGCGAGTTTTCTTTGCTTCTTGGGCATGGACTGGCGAAAATCTCTGGGGCTCTTGGCAAAAGTCGTGCCGCCGCCGACCCGTTTACCCGTTCTAATGTTACCGACGCGGGCGTTCCCCGTACCCTTCTGCCTGAACAGCTTTCTGTCCGAACCAGCGACCTCGCTTCGGCCTTTCGTCTTGGCAGTCCCGACGCGCTTGTTTGCGTGATACATGACGATCGCCTGCTTGATCAACGGATACCTCACCGTGCCGCCCAAGACCGCTTCGTCCACCTTCACGTGGTCAACTTCCCGTCCGTCCGTGTTGTAAACAGTCAAATCAATCATTTTCCAGACTTCCGTTCTCCGGCTGCTTTACGTTTTTGGGCAGTACGAACCAAGCAATAACCGCCGGCCGGACCAGGCACAGAACCTTTGACGATCAACAAGTTCTTTTCCTCGTCTATAGAAACCAGCCGATGGTTTTTTGCAGTGACCCGGCGATTTCCCATGTGCCCGGCCATTTTCTTGCCCTTTTTCAACTTGCCGCTGTGGCCTCGATCTGTGGCAAAAGCGGAAATCGAGCCGGGCGATCTGTGCTTGCGTTCCGTCCCGTGAGAGCCCGGCATACCGCCGAAGTGATGACGCTTCATCACGCCCGCGAAGCCTTTGCCCTTACTCGTAGCCACAACGTCAACAAACTGGTCCTGCGAAAAAACAGCCACTGTGACGGAAGACCCGAGCTCGGGCTGCTGCTTGGCGTCGTTCGGCAGTCGCATCTCTCGGACAAATCTCTTCGGCGTCGCGCCGGCTTTCTTGGCGTGTCCGATTTGAGGGTTCTTTCTTCGCACGGATTTGATTTCATCGAAGCCAAGCTGAACGGCGTTGTAGCCGTCGGTTTCACAGGCCTTGACCTGCATAACGACGCATGGACCGGCTTGTATGACCGTAACGGGCACTAAGCTACCCGCTTCGTCATAGACCTGTGTCATTCCGACTTTCTTTCCTAATAACGTTGCCATAATTTCGTACTTCTTATCCCGTGAGACGATTCACACTACTTCTACGTTTCACGAATCAGGCTTTTATCCTTACAAAGACTCCGGCCGGCACCACCAGACGATTCAACACTTCAACCGTTCGCGCATTCGCCTCGTGAATATCCACCAAACGCTTATGCGTCCTCAGCTCAAACTGCTCGCGCGATTTTTTGTCAATATGAGGACTTCTCAGGACCGTATATCTTTCGATGCGTGTAGGCAATGGAACCGGACCACTTACGCGGGCATTGGTCTTTCGGGCGTGCTCTACTATTTCCTTGGCGGATGCATCCAGAGCCCTATGGTCATACGATTCCATCTTGATTCTTATTCTTTCAGTTTCACTAGCCATAACTTTCCTCCGCGCCGACCGGTCTTCCCGGCTCTAACGCGTACAGGGCTGAGGCTTATTCAAGCCATCTAAGGTCTTGGAGTATACCGACTTACAAAGCAAAAACCCAACAAAAAATCTGTTTTTCGCACATAGTTTTTCTCTCTCTATACCAGTCTTATCTTATTTGGCACTGGCAGGAGAGGCATTGTACCTGATTATTGACTGCCAACTACTGATTGTTCGACCCTTTTGTAGCAATCAGCTTTCAAAGACGTTAGCAGCCAGCCATCAGATTCGCCTTCCTTTAAGAGTCAGGTCTCAGACCAGCCTATCGCCGATCCAAACCATCCACGGGTTCTTGAACACCCCTAATAACGTTAATAAACCGTCCCTGACCAAAAATCACAGATATGCCACAGCCCAACTAAGGTTACGCAAAGCCGTCCTTGGCGATGCTCGCTACGGCTGAAAACCTGAGAATCTATCACACAAACAATATGCTGTCAACAGAATGTACAAAAATATTTACGGAAAATTAAAAATATTTTTCAAAAAATAACCTGGTTTGCAATCTGCTCTGGAACTCTCTCATAGCTCAATGGCTCCATCGTGAAGGTTCCCCTGCCGGCAGTCACACTCCTGATTTCGCTGGAATACCCAAAGAGTTCCGCCAGCGGCGCTTTGGCGTCGATAACCTGCATGTTTCCATGCACTCGGCAATCCGTAATCAAGCCTCTTTTTGCAAGCAAACTGCCTTGCACGGCCCCGAAACTAACCTGCGGCACTACGACCTGAAGGCGCATTACAGGCTCGAGCAAAACCGGCCCTGCCTCTTTGACAGCTTTTTCGATCGCAATTGAAGCCGCCTGCTCAAATGCCAAGCTCGAAGAATCCACAGAATGAAACGAGCCATCAATTAGCGTAACTCTAACTCCCACAACAGGATAGCCAGCCAGTGGGCCGCTGCCCAGGGCCTCCTTGCTTGCTCTTTCCACGTCAGGAACATACTCTCTTGGGACCGCATCCCCAGGAGCTGCATTTTGGAAGGTATTATCGCGGCTGAAATGCCCATCTTCTGTAAACAGAGGCTCAACCTCCAGAACAACATGGCCGTATTGACCGTGTCCACCTGTCTGGCGAATGAATTTACCTTCCGCCTGCGCCGATTTTGTGATCGCTTCCCTGTAGGCAACGCGAGGTTTACCCACTCTAACATCAACCCCCATGTCTCGTACCAGCCTGTGCTGGAGTATTTCCAGATGCAATTCTCCCATTCCGCTTATGATGGTTTCGCCCGTTTCGGTGTCAGCCTTCCAACCAAAAGTTGGATCCTCGCGCCGCAGGGCCGCTAGCGCATCGGCCAATTTCGCCTTTTCTGCCGCGGTTCTTGGCTCTATCGACATGTTCAACACCGTTTGCGGAAAGGTTATGTTCGGTAAACAGACGGGTTTCCTGGGGTCACAAATCGTATCGCCGGTAAGCGTTTCCTTCGGTCCCACCACGGCGACAATCTCGCCCGCCCCGGCGGAATCGAGGAGTTTTCGCTCGTTGGCGTGCATCTCGAATATCCTTGTAATGTTCTCACGCCGATCGCGATTCACGTTCAAGACTCTGGCGCCGGCCTTCAATGTACCCTGGTAGATTCTCAGAAAGCTCAGATCGCCGTGCGCATCGCCGGTGATCTTGAAGGCCAGCGCCACCAAGTTGCCGTTCGGGTCGCACTTGATGGGTATTTTCTTACTCTCATCGTTCGGCTTGTGGCCGGTCAGAGCTTCCTTGTCCAGCGGAGAAGGAAAATAGGCCAAGACACCATCGAGCAGTCTCTGCACGCCGATGTATTTCAAGGCAGATCCGACAAAGACCGGATGAAGCTTGTTGGCCAACGTCCCCTTTCGGATGCCCCGAGTGATCATCTCTGCACTGACGGGCTTATCATGCACGAAGCTCTCCATGAGCTCGGCATCGTGCTCAGCGGCAAGCTCTATCGTCTCGTTTCTACGCTTTTGAGCCGCTTTCCTGAACTCGGCGGGAATATCCGTTTCTTCAAAGGCGGCCCCCATCTTCTCGGTCCGATAAAATACTGCCCGCATTTCTATCAGATCGATGATCCCGGCGAAAGTACCCTCGCCTCCGATGGGAATCTCCACTAAGACAGGATGAGCCAGAAGCTTGTCGCGAATGCTTTCAACAGTCATCTCGAAGTCGGCGCCGACCTTGTCCATCTTGTTCACAAAGCACAGAAACGGCAGGCCATATTTCTGCCCCTGCCTCCAAACGGTCTCGCTCTGGGCCTGGACGCCCTCGCTGGCATCAAACACCGCCACGGCGCCGTCGAGCACGCGCAGAGACCGTTCAACTTCAGCGGTGAAATCAATGTGTCCCGGCGTGTCAATAAGATTGATCTCAAAGCCCTTCCAGGGACATTTCGTCGCGGCCGAAGTGATCGTAATACCCCTCTTCTGCTCCTCCTCCAAGTAGTCCATGACCGCCGTACCGTCGTGAACCTCTCCCATCTTGTACGTTTTGCCCGTGTAGTAGAGGATGCGCTCGGTGACCGTCGTCTTGCCAGCGTCGATATGAGCAATGATCCCGATGTTGCGCAGCTTTGACAGGGCGCTCGACATAGTTTGTTCTCGTATCCCAGTGCAACCACCCCGAACAGGCGTACGAATCAAGCCGTCAAGGTACTATTTGCGCAACAATACGACATAAAAAAACTGCCACGGTCTTTTCGAAAAAGGCACCGTGGCAGTGAAAAACAACGACACTTACCAGGCGAAATGGGCAAACGCCTTATTCGCCTCAGCCATTTTGTGGACGTTTTCACGGGTGGTCATAGCCCCGCCGTGCCCGCCATACGCGTCAATCAATTCCGTGGCCAGACGATCCGACATCGGCTTTCCCTTCTTGGACCGGGCTGCAACCAATATCCATCTGAAAGCCAGCGACTGCTGACGCTTGGTGCTTACCTGCATCGGCACTTGATAGCTGGCCCCGCCCACGCGCTTACTACGGACCTCAATCAAGGGCCTCACGTTACTGACCGCCTTTTCGAACACTTCAAGCGGGCTGGCGTCCTTGACTCTATCAGCAATAATGTTCATAGCGTCATAGACGACCTTCTGGGCGGTGCTCTTCTTGCCTTGCCACATTAGACAGTTGATGAATTTCGAAATCAGCTTGTTGTTGAACTTCGGGTCCGGCTTTAATTGCTGACTTGAAGCTGTAAATTTCTTAGCCATTATCTTCCTCAAACGGGCCTTGCGCAGCCGGCGACTTTCCGCTCACCTGACCGGCTGCCGACGGCCAACTCACTTCGATCTCTTTGCTCCGTATTTACTTCTGCCCTGTTTTCGATTGGCCACTCCGGCACAGTCGAGAACGCCTCGGACAATGTGATAGCGTACGCCGGGCAAGTCCCTGACGCGGCCTCCCCGAATAATGACTGTGCTGTGCTCCTGAAGGTTATGATCGATACCGGGTATATAGGCTGTAACTTCTTTGCCGTTCGTCAATCTGACACGAGCAATCTTGCGCAAAGCTGAGTTCGGCTTCTTTGGGGTTTGGGTCCTGACGATCAGACATACGCCTCGCCTCTGCGGCGAACCGCTTATATCAGATACGCGCTTGTGCTTCTTCGATTTGGCACGCGGATGCCTTACTAACTGATTTATTGTGGGCATAGTACTTATAATCCCTGTTCTTTACTACTACACTATTCTATTCGGCCTTCGACAAAATAATTCTTCATTATAATACCACCTCGCCGTATTCCAAGAGTATTTTACCTCTTCGCTGCAATTTTTTTTATGAAAAACGACGGGAAATAGAACCTTCTGGTCCCAAAATCACTAAATGCCCCGGCCAAGCTAATCCTTTGAGCGACAACCGCAGGGCCACGGCAGGCCTTTTCTCTTTGACATTGCGACCTTGGTATGATATAATATTGTTTATATTAATGGAGGAATGGTGAGAAGGCTTCTTTTTGCTTCACATCAAGCTTTCCGCCATAGAAATCGACGTTCAAAGGCCGTACGAGGGGGGCATGTGAGACCGTCTGTTCGAATAGTGGGATTTTTGTCTTGCCGCGAGGGAACCCTATGCAAAGAACGTGAGGCTTCTTCGTCACTTTGGGTTTTAATCGCTGACAGGAGTACACGAACTTGAATTGGCTCGGACTGAATTCCAACGGGAAAAGCACCCAGTCAAACAGGGCAGTGAGAAGTCTGCGATTCGGAGGTAGCCTGCGATGACTTTACACAGCTTCGTGGACAGACTCACACAACTGTTTTCATGGCTGTACTATCAGCATCAGTGGGAGGAATGGGAGCTGCTGGCCATAGCCATTGCGGTTCTAATCCCCTTATTTTTGATTGCAATACGTCAGCGAAAAGAAAGAGCCGGCAGGATATATACCCATCACGATCGAGGGCGCTCACCCATCATCGGCGTTAAACTGGCAAATGGCAAACACAAACCTCCGGAAATTACAGATTCGAAAAAAGTCCGCTCGCACTCTACCGCAATAGGCAAGAACAAGCAAGATGAAGTAATACCGCAAATAGACAGCTCAAACGAGCAAATCAGACAGCTCCAATGTGAAATCGCCAGGCACCGACAAGCAGAAACACGCCTCGAACAGCAACTCGCCGAGCTAACCGCTACTAACGAAAAACTCAAGCACGAAATAAACGAAGTCAAGCAGGCGGAGGAGCATCTCCAGGAGCAAACAGTCGAGTTACTGGCCGCGAAGAAGAAGCTTCAGGAAGGACGCAGTGGACGCAAACGGGTTGAAAAAGCTATCCAGGGCCAAACGGACCCGGCGCCGGCTACCGACACCATTCCAACGGATTCAAAGCATGCCAACGAACCTCTGGACGTCGAGAAGCTCAAAGCGATAGCTGCATTAGCAAGGCAAATCCAGCAACGTCCCCCTCAGAACTGAGGTAGTCTTCGCCCCAGGCAGCCGACCGAATGCAAAACCGGCACACCCTTTTCACAAACGATCATCCGCCCGCCAACTCATGGCTCCGGCAACAAGAGACGAATCCGCCTTCGCAGCACAGTTCGGCCCGCACTGATAAAGGTTTCAACCTCAGAATCACTTGATTCCAAGGGCTTCCCTGACGGCAGCATCGGCCTTTGCCTCGGCCTCTTTGGCTTCCTTGATCTCCGGAGCCTCTTCAAATTCCTTCGGCAGCGGAGCTTCTACGAGGTGTTTGGGCCTCATGTCAAGATACGGCTTGAAAGCCGTCCCGGCGGGTATCAGGTGACCGAGAATGACGTTCTCCTTCAGCCCGTGAAGCTCATCGATCTTGCCAGCCAAAGCCGCCTCCGTCAAAACCTTCGTTGTTTCCTGGAAGCTGGCGGCGGCAATGAAGCTCTCCGACCACAGTGAAGCTTTCGTAATACCCAGGAGCAACGTCTTGGCGGTCGCCGGCTTTGGCTTTCTGCCAGTAGCTCCGTGACCACCTATGCTTTCGATTTTCTCGTTGATACTGGCGAGGTCTTTCTTGTCGATGATCTGGCCGACCGGCAAATCAGCAGCATCTCCCGAGTCCACTATCTTGAGGCTATTCGTCAGCTTTTCGTTCTCTCTCTTGAAGACGAACTTGTCAACAACCTCGCCCGGCAGGAACGCGCTGTCACCGACCGATTCAATCTCGACCTTCCGCATCATTTGGGAACAGATTATTTCAATGTGCTTGTCGTTGATATTGACGTTTTGTGAACGATAAACATTCTGAATCTCTATCGTCAGGTACCTTTGGAGGGCTTCTTCGCCTTTGATTCGCAGAATGTCATGCGGCACCAGAGGACCATCCGTCAAAGCGTCACCGGCCTCGGCAAAATCACCCGTATGAACGTTCAGATGTCTGTCACGCGGGACGTGGTGCTCTTTTTCCATGCCGGATTCGCTTCGAATGGTGATGGTCATCTTGCCTTTGCGTTTATCACTTCTCAGCTCGACTCTTCCGCTGATCTCAGCCATCGCAGCAGGGTCTTTGGGTTTGCGGGCCTCAAACACTTCGGTCACTCTGGGCAAGCCCCCTGTGATGTCCTGGGTACCTCCGGTGGCTCTGGGCTGATGAGCGAGCAGTTGGCCCGCCTGAACCTGCTGGCCCTCCACCACCTCGATTCTGGCTCCCGCCGGCAAATAGTGAACGTCCAGGATCTTGCCGTCGGGATCCTCGATGATGATCTGCGGATGCTTATCGCCCTTATGCTCGATGACTATCGGCTTGCCTAATTGCCCCTTACGCTCCTCCTCGATTCCGATGGTCTCGCCTTCGATGATATCCACGAACCGTATCAGGCCGGACACTTCGGCCAGGATGGGCGTCCGGTGCGGGTCCCATGTGAACAAGGAAACGCCGGCCTTCACTTTTTGGTCGTTTTCCACCAAAACAACCGCACCGTAGGGGACCTTGAACCGGTCAAGCTCTCTGTCTTTTGCATCAAGAATCGCTATCTCACCGTTCCTCTTGAGGGCAATAACCACGGTTTCGTCCGACGCCTGTTTAATCTGAACGGCATTAATATCGCGGTACTGAACTTTCCCGGCGTAAGTCGCTTTCTGCTCTCTCTCGAGAATGGCTCTGGAGGCAACACCACCGGTATGGAATGTCCTCAGTGTCAACTGTGTCCCCGGCTCGCCGATCGACTGTGCGGCCACGATACCCACCGCAGCACCTTCTTCGACCAACTGTCCGGTGCTCATGTCCCAGCCGAAGCACTTGGCACAAACCCCGAAGGGACTGTCGCACGTCAACGGGCTTCTAACCCTGACGGCATCAAGACCCAGGGCCTCGATCTTCGCCGCCGCATCGGGGGTGATAACCTCATTCTCCCGCACAATCATCTCATCGGTGATCGGGTTGCGAATATTATCCCGGGCGGTTCTGCCGACCACAAGCTGAGAAAGCGGAATATCAACCTGCTCGCCTCGACTGACCGTGCCTTTGGTAATGCCCTGGAGGGTTTGGCAGTCACGTTCAATGACGATCACATTCTGTGCCACGTCGATCAGTTTGCGCGTCAGATAACCGGAATTGGCCGTCTTGAGGGCGGTATCCGCCAATCCTTTACGCGCCCCGTGAGTGGAGCTGAAATACTCAAGAACGGTCAGGCCCTCCCGGAAGTTCGACTTAATGGGCGTTTCGATAATCTCGCCGCTGGGCTTGGCCATAAGGGCTCTCATTCCCGCAAGCTGCTGAATCTGATCGACGCTTCCTCGTGCCCCGGAATCGCTCATCAAGTAGATGGGGTTCAGGTACGGCGAGCCGTCCTCCTTGACGTCTTCTCGCAGACCTCGCATCATCTCATTCGTAACCGCCACGCGGGCGTTCGTCCAGGCGTCAACAACCTGGTTGTACCGCTCGCCCTCGGTCAAAACGCCGTCGTTATAGTTCTTGCGAATCTTGGCGACCTTCTTTTCCGTCTCTTCAATGATCTCGGCTTTGCGTGGGGGAATCTTCAGGTCCGTAATCCCAAAACTCAAGCCCGCCAGTGTAGCATACTTGAAACCGATGTCCTTTATCCTGTCAAGCAGGTCCACCGTTGCGGCCGAGCCGGCATACTCAAAGCAATCGCTGATTACCCGGCTGAGCTTTCGCTGAGACATTGTTGTGTTATAGAACGGCATTCCCGCAGGCAGGATATCATTGAATATACATCGGCCAACCGTCGTCTCTATAACCGTCGCATTGTGAACCTCATCCGTGTCGGTAATAACCTTCGGCTTGTTGAGCCGGACCTTAATCAAGGTGCGCAAGCTGATCTTGTGCATTTCATAAGCCATCATGGCTTCGAAAGCATCCCGAAATACCCTGAGCTTCTCAGATTGCACCGCTTCGCGCTTTTCCACGTGCGTCAAATAATAATTGCCCATTACCATATCCTGCGACGGCCCGACCATAGGTGAGCCGTTGGCCGGCGAAAAGATGTTGGCGGTCGTCATCATCAGAATATGGGTCTCGGCCTGTGCCTCGACGCTCAGCGGCAAATGCACAGCCATCTGGTCGCCGTCGAAGTCCGCGTTGAAGCCCTTGCACGCCAGCGGGTGAAGCATGATCGCGTTGCCCTCAACCAGCACGGGCTCGAAAGCCTGAATACCCATGCGATGGAGCGTGGGGGCACGGTTGAGCAGCACGGGGTGCTGGTGAATAACCTCTTCCAGGACGTCCCAGACCTGATCATCACGTCGTTCAATCATTCTCTTGGCGCTCTTGATCGTGTCGGCCAGCCCATGCTGCTTGAGTTTGCGAATGATGAACGGCTGATACAACTCCAGGGCTATTTTCTTCGGCAAGCCGCACTGATGCAGTTTCAACTCAGGACCTACAACGATAACCGAACGAGCCGAGTAGTCCACACGCTTGCCAAGCAGGTTCTCGCGGAACCGTCCCTGCTTGCCCTTGATCATATCCGTCAGGGATTTCAGAGGACGGTTGTTACTGCCCAGAACGGACCTGCGGCAGCGACCATTGTCCATCAATGAATCCACCGCCTGCTGGAGCATTCGCTTTTCATTGCGGATGATCACCTCGGGGGCATTGAGATCCATGAGCTTTTTCAAACGGTTATTTCGATTGATAATCCTGCGGTACAGGTCGTTCAAATCGCTTGTGGCAAAATTGTCCCTTTCGAGCAAGACCAGGGGTCTCAGATCCGGCGGAATCACAGGGATGACCTCCATGACCATCCACTGAGGCTTGTTTTTGCTGTTTTGGACCTGGTTAATAATCTTGAGCCGCTTCGTCAGCTCTTTGATCTTCTGCTTGCTGCTGGTCTTGACGACAGCCTGCCGGAGCTGGGCGCCGATTTCATCCAGATCGAGGTTCTCCAGCAGAGACCGAATGGCTTCGGCACCCATTGAGGCCTTGAACGCCTTGCCGTATTTGTTGATGCCGTCCCTGTATTCCTCTTCCGTAAGCAGTTGCCCTGCTTTCAGCGGGGTTTGTCCGGCGTCCGTGACGACGTATTCCTGGAAATAGATGATCTTTTCAAGATCCGTGCTTTTCATGGCCAGAAGGTTCCCCAGTCGATTGGGAATGGCCTTGAAAAACCATATATGCACAACCGGCGCCGCCAGGTTGATATGCCCCATTCGTTTTCTTCGGACCCGGCTGTGAGTCACCTTGACGCCGCATCTATCGCAGATAATGCCCTTGAACTTCGTGCCTTTGTATTTTCCGCACGCGCACTCCCAGTCGCGTTCAGGCCCGAAGATTCTCTCGCAGAACAAGCCGTCCCGCTCCGGCCGATAGGTACGATAGTTGATAGTCTCGGGCTTCCGCACCTCGCCGAAGGACCAACTACGAATATCGTTCGGACTAGCTAACGAAATCTTGACCGAACCGTAGTCATTAATGCGATCGTAAATACTTCCTATCATGTAAGGCCCCTTACAATCGATCTTTGGCAATTACAATCCTTCTTACAGAGCAACGCTTCCGAGCCGTTTCTTTTCGAGCTGGATATTCAATCCCAACCCTCGTATCTCATTGCACAGCACGTCGAACGACAGCGGCGTACCGGCTTCAAGCGTGTTCTGCCCCTTGACCATTGACTCATAGATTTTTGTCCGTCCTTCGACGTCATCGCTCTTGACGGTCAGCATTTCCTGCAGCGCATAGGCGGCGCCATATCCCTCCAGCGCCCAGACTTCCATTTCTCCGAATCTCTGCCCGCCGGTCCTGGCCTTGCCGCCCAACGGCTGCTGGGTAATCAGGCTGTACGGCCCCGTCGCTCGGGCATGAATCTTGTCATCCACAAGGTGATGCAGTTTCATCATGTAGATGTACCCGATGGTCGCCTTTTGATCAAACGGCTCGCCCGTCCTGCCATCGTACAACTGAGTCTTCAGCGTATGCGGGATATTCACAAAGAACTCATGGGGCGGCGGCACTTGTTTTTGCGCTTCGAGCTCGGCCTTTCTCCTGGTCATAAGCTCATTCGCTTCGGCGGTCAGCTTCTTGATGCCCTCTTCCGTGGCGCCGTCGAACACCGGCGTAACCGCGTCAAAGCCCAGCACCCTCGCCACCCAGCCGAGATGCGTCTCGAGAATCTGGCCGACGTTCATTCGGCTCGGAACCCCAAGAGGATTCAGCAGGATGTCAAGAGGCGTGCCGTCTTCGAGGAACGGCATATCCTCCTCGGGCATAATCTTAGCGATAACACCCTTGTTGCCGTGGCGTCCGGCCATTTTGTCGCCGATCGACAGCGTTCTCTTGATGGCGACGTAAACTTTGACCATCTGCAATACCCCGCTGGGTAGCTCATCGCCGTGCTTGAGGGTCTCGATCCTTTGTTTCCTCTCCTCCTGAACGTCAACGATCTTGACCCAGAACCTGTCCACGATCTTCTGGATGTCGTCGCGGAGCGAGGCGGGTTTGATCCACTTGACGCTGAAATTTTCTATCTGCTCGTAAATGACTTCGTCATCGGCGCTGGCACCGACTTTCTGACGCGTGGTTGGATCGATGACGTTCACCTCGAACTTGGCGTGGATGGCATCGATCATCTGCCTGAATATCAGGCATTCTTTAGCCCTCGTCTGCTTTTCACATTCTTTGATCTGAACCGCCAGAACCTTCTTCTGCTCTTCGGTCCCGGCGCCGCGCCGGGTGAATTGCTCCGTGGTAATGACCACGCCCTCATATCCGCTGGGCAGCTCGAGCGAATCATTCTTGACGTCTTCGCCGGCCCTGCCGAATATCGCGTGGAGCAGCTTTTCCTCGGGCGTCAATTCCGTTTTGCTCTTGGGAACCACCTTGCCCACCAGAATATCGCCGGGGCAGACGCGCGTTCCTTCGCGAACCACTCCGTACTCATCGAGGTTCCGCAAGGCTCTCTCGCTGACATTGGGAATGTCACGAGTGAATTCCTCCTTGCCGAGGCGCGTCTCGCGAACCTCGGCCGTAAACTCGTCAATGTGGATGCTTGTGAAGCTGTCGTCCTTGCAGAGTCTTTCGCTGACAATGATCGCATCCTCGAAATTGAAGCCGTCAAAAGAAACGAATCCGGCCAGGATATTCTTGCCGAGCGCCAGTACGCCTCCGTTGGCGGTACCGCCCCCGTCGGCTATGACCTGGCCCGCCTTGACCTTCTCACCGAGCCGGACGATCGGCTTCTGATTCAGACACGTTCTTTCATTGAGGCCGATGAATTTCTCCAGACGGTACTCGTCCGTATGGTTAATGACGATCCGGGTTGCGTCAACCGCGGTGACCACACCGCTGCTTCCGGCCCGAACGACCATACTCGAGTTCAGCCCGACGATCGCCTCCATGCCGGTACCAACCAAAGGCGTTTCCGTCCTCAGCAGTGGAACAGCCTGTCGCTGCATGTTCGAGCCCATCAAGGCCCGGTTCGCGTCATCGTGCTCGAGGAAGGGAATGAGCGAGGCCGAAATGCCGACGATTTGTTTAGGTGAAATATCGATGTAATCAACTTCGTCGCTGGTAACCTGGGTCAGCTCGCCGCTCTTGCGTGCAAGAACAAACCCTTTGTAAAGTTTGCCGCTCGCGGCCTCTACCGCGCTGGGCGGAGCAAATACCGCCTGCATCTCCTCATCGGCGCGCAGATAAGCCACTTCATCCACTACTTTGCCGTTCCTGACTTTGCGATACGGCGTCAGCAGGAATCCGTATTCGTCAACTGAGGCGAACAGGGCCAGCGAAGCGATCAAACCAATGTTTGTCCCTTCGGGGGTCTCAATCGGGCAGATTCTGCCATAGTGGCTGATATGAACATCGCGCACTTCAAATCCGGCCCGTCTTCTGTTCAATCCTCCCGGTCCAAGAGCCGACAGACGCCTTTCGTGAGTCAACTGGCTCAGGGCGTTGGTCTGGTCCACCACCTGGCTCAGCTCGCCGCGACCGAAGAAATAGTTGATGCTGCTCGATACACTTTTGGAATTGACCAAATCCGCGATGCGCACCGTCTCCTCGCCCTCGCGTTTCATGCTCATACGTTCCTGGACGGTTCGACGCAGCTTGAGCAGCCCCTTGCGGATCTCGTCGGCGGCCAGCTCGTCTATGGTCCGCAGCCTTCGGTTGCCGAGATGGTCGATGTCATCGACTCCCCCCTCATTATTCCGCAGCGCCATGATGTACTTCATCGTGTTGAGGAAGTCTTCCGGCCGAAGCGTCATCTCATTTTCGTCGACGGTCTGGTTGAATTTCCGATTGATGCGGAACCGGCCCACTCGGCCAAGACGGTAGCGGTTTGAATCAAAGAACTTCTCCGCAAAAAACAGCCGGGCCTTCTCTTCATTGGGGGGATTGCCGGGCCTTAAACGCATGTAGAACTTCAACAGAGCCTGTTCATGGCTCTGGCAATCGTCTTCGGCAAGGGTGTTCAGAATAATGGTATCCCGAACACTCTCGATGACCTCTATGGTCGCGGACTCTTTAGCTTTCCTGGGCGTTTTCGCCTTGGCCTCACCCTTCGCCGGGGCCTCCGCGTACGCCGCCTGCACCAGCGAGACCTTGTCACCTATCTGGGCGCCGGCCTTAACGATGATTTCGCCGGACTCCCTGTCAACGACAGGCTCGACGGCCCACATCGTCGGCGTAAGCTTCGCGACCGGGATCGTCTGTGTCGGATAGAACAAACGCAGAATCTGATCGCTCGTTCCATACCCCGGACCCATCGCACGCAGAAAAACAGTGGCGGGTATCTTGCTGGACTGATCTATTCTGACAACGAGAGTATCTTTGTTGGTGACCCCTATTTCAATCCAACTGCCCCGCTCCGGAATCACCCGGCCGCCATGCAGCACTCTGTCGCCTTCCTTGCTCTCGATGAGAAAATCAACGCCCGGACTACGATGCAACTGGTTGACGATGACGCGCACGGCTCCGTTGATGATGAATTCCCCGCCGCCGATCATCACCGGCATCTCGCCCAGATACATCGCCTGCTCGGCCAAGTCTGCACCCTCTTTGCTGCGCAGCCGGCACCAGATCTTCACCGGGTAGCCATACGTCAGGCGGAGCTGACGACACTGGGTGGGCGTATAATGCGGCTTCTCCAGCTCATAGGACAGATACTCCAGGAGCATCTTCTTGTCATAGCTTTCGATCGGAAACGTCTCGCGGAAAAGAGCTTCCAGCCCGACGCACGCCCTTTTCGTCGGCGGCACGTCTTTTTGCAGGAAGTTCTCGTAGCTCTTCCTCTGCACCGCCACCAGGTCCGGAATCTCAACGGCGTCGTTCACTTCGCCAAAAGAACGAACGGCTCGGCCTGCATTGTTCTCACGCATTGCTCATCTCCAGCATAAATGCCCAACTTTCACGTAGGAATAGCGCTGTCCGGCTGCTCACATGCCGGCCCCTACAAAGACAGACGCACGGGCTGGATTTACTTCAATTCCACGACCGCACCGGCCGCTTCGAGCTGCTTGCGTGCGGCTTCAGCTTCGTCCTTACTGAGCCCCTGCTTGACCGGCTTGGGAACACCGTCAACAAGGTCCTTGGCTTCCTTCAATCCCAGCCCCGTCAGCGCTCGGACCTCCTTAATAACCTGAATCTTCTTATCGCCGAATTCCTTCAGGATGACATCGAACGTGCTCTTTTCCTCTTTGGCTTCAGCCTGACTCGGCGCGGCAGGTCCGGCCATGACCACGGCGCCTCCGGCCGCAGGCTCGATACCATATTCTTCCTTCAGATAGTCGCCCAGCTCCTTGGCCTGCATCAACGTCAAGGCCACTATCTTGTCGCCCAGCTTCTTGACGTCGCTGCTCCACTTCTTTTCCGACTTGCTTTCCTTTACGTCGCTGGTCTCTGCAGCGCCTTGTTCCTCTTTTGTTACCTGTTCGTCTGACATTTCTATTAACTCCCATTACTTAAGACCCGGTGGTAGCCGAAACTACGCCGTTTCATTTAACCCCGTCATCTAAACAGGGGCAGCCACACGGGTGGTTTTATAATTCGTTTTATGCCGCTTGTTTTTCGCCGCGATCGACAATGGTCTCTATGCATCCCGCGATAACCTGAGACGGCGCTGCCAGAACCGCTGCCAGTCTCCTTGCCGGCGACAGCGCCAAAGCCACCACTCCACTCAGCAACTCTGTTCGCGTCGGCATCTTTGAAAGCCCTTGAGCCGCCCTGGCGTCCAGGACCGAGCCGTCGAGAAAAGCGCCCTTTACCTCGATCAGTGGAATCTTCTTGATCCACTCGGTCATTTCCTTGGCGACATCGACAATACTGTCGCCGCCATAGGCGACGGCACAGGGGCCGCTGAACAGCGACGCCACCGGCTCCATCCCCTGGCTGCACAGCGCTTTCTTGAACAGAGAGTTCTTGACTACGGACAACGAAATACCCTTTTTTCGAAGCTCGCCGCGCATCCGATTGTTGTTATTTCCGTCGACGCCCTTCATGCTCACAATCAGGAATTCCCGCACGTTCTCGCCGGTAATCCTCTTTTCCAGTTGTGACTGCAACAACCCTTTTACATACTTGCTCATCCTATCACCTACACTTCAAACCTGTCTGTCAAATGCCCCCTTGTCAACTTGAACAAATCAAGTATCAAAACACAAGACATGCTCAAAACTCAACCATCAAACGTTCAAAAAGCCAGCCCGTTCAATGTCATATCATCCCGGCTTCCCGCAATGGCCATTTGTGCTTGTTTCGGATCTCGCACCCTGGATACAGAACCATAAACCCGGCGATACAACCGACGTTTCAGATACTCACAAGGACGCTGGGACCCATCGTCGATGACAAGAACATCTTTTTTATGTAAGTACCCTTTGCCGTCGCCGGCTTGATCTTCTTTATGTGTGAAACAAACGCCTCGACGTTTTCTACGAGTTTTTTCGGCTCGAAGCTCTGCTTGCCGACAACGGCATGAACGTTGCCGCCGGCGTCGTTTTTGAACTCGACCTTGCCCGCGGCAAATTCAGCCACCGCGGTCACCACATCGGCCGTGACGGTCCCGTTCTTGGGCGAAGGCATCTTCCCCTGCGGCCCCAGCACGCGACCGAGCTTGCCCGCTTTACCCATCACCTTGGGTGAGGCAATGGCCACGTCGAATTCCGCCCAGCCGTCCAGGATTTTTTTGATCAGATCATCACAGCCCGCCTCTATCGCCCCGGCCTTTCGCGCAGCTTCGACGTCCTGATCCTCACAGAAAGCGATAACCTTTTTGTGCTTGCCTATCCCATTGGGTAAGGACACGGATCCCCGGATCAACTGCTCGGCCTGTTTGGGGTCGATACCCAACTGCAGCACACATTCTACACTCTGGTCGAACTTCACGGACTTGAGCGACTTGATCTTTTCGATCGCTTCAGGCAGGCTGACCGCCTCTTTACCGACCTGCTGCGATTCTTTCTCATACCTTTTGCTTCTGGCTCGCATAGATCACATCTCACTTCGAGTACAACACTCTGGCTAATCCACCACTTCTATACCCATACTCCGGGCAGTGCCTCTGATGATTTTCTCGGCCTGCCCCACATCATACGCGTTCAAATCCTTGAACTTCGCCTCGGCGATTTTACGCACTTGTTCAGCGCTTACTTGTCCAACCTTCTCTTTGTTCGGGGTACCGCTGCCCTTGGCGACCTGGGCGGCCTGCTTCAGCAGCACCGCCGCCGGGGGGCTCTTGACTTCGAAAGTAAAACTCTTGTCCACGAAGACCGTTATCACCACCGGCACGGTTGTTCCATTGAGCTCTTTTGTTCGCTCGTTGAACTGCGAAACGAATTGACCGATATTCACGCCGTGCTGACCCAGAGCGGGCCCGATCGGCGGGGCCGGCGTCGCCTGTCCACCCGACGCCTGCAACTTAATTGTTACTGCTATCTCTTTGGCCATTCTTCACCCTTTGATTGCTATGTTCCCGGCCTGAAAGCCTGGAACTTTTAATTGCCACTGTAATTACATTTTTTCGATCTGCCAGTATTCTATATCGAGCGGCGTGCTCCGCCCGAAGATCGTCACGATAACATTCACAATCCCTCGCTCGGAATCAATCGAATCGACGACTCCCTCGAAGTTCTCAAACGCACCTTCTCGAATCTTGATCATGTCACCTTTCTTGAATTCGACTTTGATGCTTGGCGCCTCCTCGGGTTTTTCCGCCTCCAGGAGCATCTTGGCCACATCCGTATCCCGCATGGGCGTGGGAATCCCCTCTGTTCCAATAAAATCACCGACGCCGCCGGTCCCCTTGATCATGAACCATGCTCTTTCCTGGACGCGGCCGTCCTCGGTCGGCTCCATCTCCATGAAAACATAGCCGGGATACAGTTTTCGTTTGTGGACCGTTTGTTTGTTGCCGCGGATTCGCTTGATCCGCTCAGTGGGAACTTCGATTCGGCCAATAATGTCGCTCAGACCTTCTCTTTCCACCTTCTGCGCCAGAGCATCTTTGACCTGTGCTTCTTTATTCGCCGCAACTCGTAAAACGTACCACTGCATACGGACACCTTGTCTGACATCTCATTCGAGAGACGATATCAACTCAAGAGCCAACTAAAAAATGCGCTAAAGCCGAAATCTGTGGTTCCGAGAAGTAACGCCATAATGATTACGACCACGATAACAACAAACGTCGAGACATAGATCTCCTGCCTGCTCGACCAGCTCACCTTCTTCATTTCGCCTTCGGCGGCCACCATGAAATCAGCAACAGACGGCTTATTCACCAGCCAGAAAATCACAAAGGCCATGATAACAAATAAACCCGCCGGAACCATCGTGGCTATCCACAGGGTCGTTTTGGCACTAAACCCCCACGATGCAGCTTCCAGCTTCGTATAAAGGCGCAGACAGCCCAACCCGGCGATGATCGCCACGCCAAAAGCACTCCAGAGCCTCGTATATTTGCCCTGACCACGTTTGTAAATATCAAAAACCATATTCACCTCACGGGCACCAACCAGAAGCGAACTCAGCAGCCTCACATCTCACTTCGCGCTTCAAAACAGGCCAGGAGGGAATCGAACCCCCAACCTTCGGTTTTGGAGACCGACGCTCTGCCAGTTGAGCTACTGGCCTACACAACGGACTGTTGATTTTTTCCTTTATTACTCACACTCGCCTGAGGTGTCAAAATTCACATTTTTTCAACAGGTCGGTTATTTGCGTCGAACTTTGTGAACCGTACGCGTACGCTCGCCTTTGCAGAACTTCTTGAGCTCCAGCTTCGGCGCACCTTCTGCGACACTTACACCTGTGCGATAGTTTCTGCTGCCGCACTGGCTGCATTCGAGCCAGACATATTCCCTTTTGCTTTTCTTTTTAGCCATAAGAGTCGTCCCATCCAGGCCGGGCCGCCTATTCAAGAACCATCGGGTCACCACGCCCATTTCCACCGAGATGCACCTGGCCGTTGCCCACGGCCCTGCTTCCGGTGATTGCAGGCCCCAGAGGGTTACTCATGAATACTTATGCAATGATCTTCGTTACCACACCGGCCCCGACCGTTCGGCCGCCCTCACGAATGGCAAAGCGAAGGCCTTCCTCCATGGCAATCGGGGAGATAATCTCTACTTCCATGGCAATATTGTCACCCGGCATACACATCTCGGCGCTCTTGCCTTCTCGGCTCATCAGTCCGAGAACCCCGCCGGTCACGTCCGTCGTCCTGAAATAGAACTGGGGCTTGTATCCTGCAAAGAACGGCGTATGGCGGCCACCTTCCTCTTTGGTCAGCACATAGACTTCGGCGTGAAACTTGGTATGGGGTGTAATACTGCCGGGGGCCGCGATAACCTGTCCCCGTTCCAGATCCTTCTTCTCAACGCCTCGCAAAAGCACTCCGATGTTATCGCCCGCCTGACCTTCGTCGAGCGTCTTGTTGAACATCTCCACGCCCGTAACAACCGTCTTGCGCGTATCCTTCGAAAGGCCAATGATCTCGACCTCCTCGCCGGTATGAATCTTGCCCCTGTCCACTCGGCCGGTACCGACCGTGCCCCGGCCCTTGATGCTAAAGACGTCTTCGACCGGCATCAGGAACGGCTTATCAACCTCACGCACCGGGATGGGGATGTACTTGTCCATCGCATCGAGCAGCTCGATAATCGGCTTGCAGGCGGGATCATCGATGCTCTCGGCTCTCATGGCCGTCACGGCCGAGCCGCGAATCAGTGGAACATCGTCGCCCGGGAACTCGTACTTGTTCAGCAGGTCCCTAATCTCCAGCTCGACCAGGTCAATCAGTTCCGGGTCATCGACCAGATCTACCTTGTTGAGAAAGACCACGATACACGGCACATTCACCTGGCGAGCCAGGAGAATATGCTCACGAGTCTGAGGCATCGGTCCATCGGCCGCACTGACCACCACAATCGCACCATCCATCTGGGCCGCCCCGGTAATCATGTTCTTCACGTAATCGGCATGACCGGGACAGTCTATATGGGCGTAATGTCTGTTTTCCGTCACGTACTCCACGTGCGCCGTTGAAATGGTCAGAATTTTGGTTGGGTCGCGGCGGCCCTGAGACTCCGACGCCTTGGCGATGTCGTCGTACGACTTGAACTTCGAAAGACCTTTGAAATCCATCACTCGGGTCATCGCAGCCGTCAAAGTCGTCTTGCCATGATCCACGTGACCGATAGTTCCGACATTGATATGTGGTTTTGTTCGCTCAAATACAGCTTTTGCCATCTCAATATAAACCTCCAATGTGTCGGGTTAGCATTTGCCTGTTCCCAATTGATTCCTGATAAAACTTCTTTCAACCTGTATAGTCAACTCACAGCCAAGATTCTTCAGACACCTCGTGCAAAACAGCTCCGGTAGATGCCGTTTTGAGCCTACAGATGCTCTCTCGGCTTGGCCCGCTTGCATTTAGCTGCTGATGGGGCTTGAACCCATGACCTCGTCCTTACCAAGGACGCGCTCTACCACTGAGCTACAGCAGCAGCGCCCGACCCACACACCAATCTTGTCTTCACACATTGGATCGAGACAACCTTTTGTCTCCGGCCAGAGGGCCGGAAAACACAAACAACACCCCTATCTTTGCTTCACTGCGCTGACAGACCAAGCACAGGAATCTACGATTCTCCAGCACTATTCAGGTAATATAAACCGAATACTTTACCGAATAAGCCGCGAGACTGCAAATATAAAAAATGAAAAAAAATCACAAAAAGGTGAAATATTTCACTTTTTCTTGTTCTCCCGGCTAAAACCATGCCTAATAAGCCCATTCATCCAGCAGCAGGTTATAAAGCTAATCAATTTCCGCCGGAAGAAGCCTTCGGATTCTTGCCCCGCCCCGACGCCGCGAAATGCCTGTCGGCAAAAGCCATGTACTGCTGCCAATCGTATTCCGTCAAGGCATGCCCACCTGATCGGATGTGATAGCCGATCATTCCTTTTTGAACGGGTTGGTCAAGATTTGGCATCTGGTCCGTTTCCAGTCCGCCTACACCGAGCAAACGATAGACGGGGTCGGCATGTTTGCATGCCAGAAACTCGCCCCGAGGATCGGCCCACAAGTCCTCGTCGGCGCTAGCTACATAGACCGGGCGAGGGGCGATCAGTGCAACCAACATGTGCTGGTCAACCGGCAGATCATCCTCTTTCCCATTGTATTTCTTGAAATTCTCACAAAACCAATGCGGAAAACTGGTATTGATGCGACCCACAGCCTCCCCGAATCGCCGTCTGCTCAGAGCCGCCCCTCCGCAGCCTGAATCGTTTGATATCACTATTGCAAAACGCTCATCCTGGGCCCCGGCCCAAAGGGCGGTCTTGCCCAGCCGTGAGTGCCCCAGGACTGCGATGCGTGCCTGGTCAATATCAGTATCCGACTCAAAATAGTCCATGGCCCGGCTCAAACCCCACGCCCAGGCTCCGATGGAACCCCATGCGTCCGAAGCCCGGCCGCCTTCTGTGTGCTTGTCAAAAACCGGATGCACGCCGTTCTTGAAATCATCATAGAAGTCCGGGTCGATGTCGCCGTAGTAAATCGTCGCCAGTGCGTAACCGCGTCCTATAATCTTCTCGACTGGATAGCTCGAAGAGGCGCTGCCCCTGGATTCTTCCGTGGCGCGGTTGTCCACGACTCCGCTACCCTGGCGCATCCAGCTTTGCGAGAGTCTGATAGCCGGGTCGGGGCCGATTGTTTGATTACCGCCGAAATTCAAAAGAACGAAGCCGGGAACGGGTTTTTTCGCAGCGTTGGGAAGGTAGATAAGAATATCCATCTTTGGCCCGTCCTTGCGGCTGGTAAAGTACACGGTTACTTGTTTGCGGGTGGCCAGCCCCCCAAGTGCCTTTCGGTCAAGGTCGAAAACCTCAAAGGTCATATCCTTCGGTCTGTCAATCGGAGATCGGCCGTAAACATAGGTGCGGAACAGATCGAGTATCTCCGGCCTGCGCTTAGCCCGCCAGGTAGCAACGTCGGCCACTTTTGTCCCATCGGACCCTATAAGGGGATCCGGAAGGACGTATTTCGGGACGTTTTGCTCGTCGTAGATAACCTCGCTTTGCCGCTTCGAGAGCGAATCGACCAATTGAGGCGATGCTTTCCAACCATTGTCCGCCGCGCCGCCAAGACTCCCGTAAAAGAACAAAACGTCGCAGGCACCGATTAAGAAAACTAATTTTGTCAGCCGTTTACTGTTGAGCATACAAAAAACCTCCCAAGTTAATAGTTTGTTCCATTCTAATCAGCCGCCCGATGACCAGTCAACATCCAAACTCAACGATTTGGTCTTGCGGCTGACCCTTTTATTGGGGGACTCACGAAGCCAAAAGAAGAATCCGAATCTATTGCCAGCCGGTCATATATGAGCCGCTTTCCTTCCCTGGCGTATAGCAGCGAATCCAGAATTTCTGCGGCCTGGTCGAAACGGGATCAAAGTGGCTTCCATCCTTCCGCCGGAATTCGGCGGCTTCTGCAACGTACGTTTCCCCGGCGGATATTGTAGGAATGCTCAGACCAAAAGACTCGCCGAATACGCCGGAAGAAATTTCCAGCTTGACGTTTTCCCAGTCGAAGGAGTCGTTATTCGATATGATCAATTGCGCCCCGGCGAAAGTAACTTTCGCGTTCAAACGAACCGTCGAGCTTAACGGCGGGCCTATGACAGAAGATGAGTGTTTTCCAGCAGGCTCACCATGAAACAGAACAATATAAGTCAGGATTAGAACAACAATTACCTCCAACGCGACCGGCTTGTCGATCCTCCGAGTGAATCGCTGGTATTCTCTCGCATAGAGTTGCTCAAGGCGCTTCTCGACCTCATTCTCGTCCAGCCTTGCACCGCAAAAGAAGCACCGGGTCGCCTCAGTATCAATCTCCTGACCGCAGAATGGACATTTCTCTGTTCCCATCCGCGCTCTTCCAAACAAACGTGGCCGTGACCTGGCGCGCCCGAGCCAAAGAGACTCTGCGAAACACAACTCGTGATTAAGAATGGCCCCGTCAAGGGAGAAGAAACTCACGACGAATGTGAGCCTCTTACCCTAATTACCGGGCTGCTGCAGCTTGTCCAACTCCTTGTTCTTCGCAAGACGGGCCTTCCAGCCGTTAAGCCATTGGTGCCATCTCGGCCTGCTCTGTGGAACCTTTATACCCTCCAATACTTTCAGAACAGCATACGGGTCAGACCCTACCGGCGGTTGGTTAAGATAATCGTTGATGGATTGCCTGATGGCGCTATTAAGATCCAAATCTGATTTCGAAAGGTAATTCCCTATCAACTCAGCCAAACGGTCCTGCTTGGATCCCCTCAAGCACGCATCCAGCAGCTTCGGCAAAATGGACTCTCTATCCTCGGCCGTCCTGGCCGCCTCATATTGTATGCCGAAATAGTCTGCTGCCGAATCAAACTGACCCGTTGCGTAGTACAGATCCGCTAATTTTTTACGGATTTCCGACCTGTATTCGCCGACTCCGCCCGTCTCAGCCGTCTTGAGAAAAGCGATTTGCTGTTCACTGGTCAGCTTGCTCCCCTCAGCAGTGAGCTTATCCGCCCACTGCTTCCAGGTGGCTGGGTCGGTGTCTTTGAGGTCCTTGAGTATTTTCAACATGGCTTGCCATGCAGGCTCACCTTCGGCATTCGCGCCTATTTTATCCGACAACCAATTCAAATCATCTTTCCCGCCGACTTCATCAGCCAAAGCGATCAGTTTCTTTCTGAGAATTGAGCTGGGATCATTGACGTAGTCTTTCCTCAGAAGTTTCAGGGCACCCATCTTGTCAATATAGATAAGGCCATCAACAGCCACCTCGCGGACGAAATCCGTCTTGTCGCTCAGGGCCGCCTCAAACAGAGCGGCAAACTGCTTCCTGGCCTGGGCCTTGTGGACGCTCTGAGGCGCACAAAGGCTCGCCATCGCGTTGAGCAACTCTCCCCGAACGGTTCCATCGGAACCACTCTCGAGCCCATCCTTATATTTCTCGGCAAGCAGTGCGAGGTACCGCTCAGACTCTGCAGCAGTCAAACCATCCTGCCCGAGAAGTTTCCTCATAACTTCGGCCCCCTTGCGCACCCTCGTCGGCGCCGGGTTGGCCAGGAATTTCGCCGCCCATTCCAGAGTCTGCGACCGGGTCTCTGCAGGAATTTTAGTCGTGGAATTCGGCAGGAAAGCTACATAGCACGCGTCGCCGAGCGCACCGAACAGCTCAGTTGCAACGTCTTCATCCTGTTCGGCTTCAAGCTGGGCCAAGAGCGGCTGTGCTGAATTCACCTCCCCCATAACGGGTAGTACCGCGGCTATCTTGAGCCGAACGGTCCTGTCCCGGTCCGAAATCAAACTGACCATGACCGGCCCGAGTTTCTCCGGCAGCCTCGTTCCCGGTGATACTCGCCATTCATAAGCTCTTTCCAACGCCCACAGCCGCACCTCGGCTTTCGGGTTGCGCAAATGCTCCTCCAGAAAAGCGCTTTTCGCGGCGTCATCGGTAAGGACGCCATATATCCTGCCCAGCGCCGTCAAATAGGACGTTCGCCAGAAGTCTGCGTCGGTTCTTATCTCGCGAATCAGCGTCTCCTGACGAATGAGCCAATCGCGAAGAAATTTGTCCTTTCCTTTGCCCTTAAGCTCTTCAATGATTTGTCTGCGAGTCGCAGCGTCTCTGCCCACCGGGATGCCCAGAGAGCGCAGAGCCTCCTCCGCTGCGAAAGCGACTTGTTTGTCGGCATCGTCAACCAGCCTGACAAGCCGAATCGTGGCCTCCATATCCGGCCGCAGTCTCAACGCACGCAAGGCGTTTAGCCTGGTCTTGACCGGTTTTGAGACATCCGCGGCTAATCCTTCAAGTGACTTGCCTATCTTTTCATACTCGAAAACCAAAGTCGCTTCGGCGGCCGATTGCGCCTCGGCGTCAATCTCCGTCTCGAAGATGCCGAGCAACGGCTCGATAAAATCCTCCTTGTTTCTTACAGGCTTATCCGACGATCGCGTCTGCGTCAGCGCCTTGCAGACTGCGATGCGCGCGGCACTGTTCTTAACTTGTTTCAATGTATCGATCAGGAACTTTCTGGCCTCCGGGTTTTCGCCCGAGAGCATCACCGCGGCAGCTTTTGTACGTATTTGGTCGTTCGGGTCATTAAGCAGCGCGTTCTTGAAAATGTCTAATTGCTCATCCGGCTTGACTTCGGCGGACTCGACGGTTGCAGCACCGGCGGTCAGCGCCGATTTCTCGGCACCCAGCCCGGTTGCCTGAAACGCTATCACAAAGATCAAAGCAATTAGGTATGACCGCTTCATGCTCATTCAGATGACCTATAAAGAAACTGCCGGTTCCTATACTGCGGCGTCCCTGCCCGTCAATTCTCGCAGCATCCTAATGCGAAAATCTCGCCGCGTCAAGCAATTTTGTAGTAAACGCTCAGAAATCTAATCGTTTGTTCGGCGTTCGGCGATACGCAGCACGATTCAATCATCGACGATACCCCTATGGTCTTGGGTGGAATTTTCTGTGAATCTCTCTTAGTCTCTCCTGGTCAATATGCGTGTAAATCTGCGTTGTGGCAATATCCACGTGGCCTAACATTTCCTGAACGCTCCGCAAGTCGGCTCCTCCGGCCAGAAGATGCGTTGCAAAGCAATGTCTCAATGTGTGCACGGTTAAGTTTCTGGGCATCCCGGCCCGGCGTGCGTACTTCTTGACCAATCTCCAGATTTCAATACGGCCCATGGGCCGGCCGGTTCGGGAAAGCAGCAGAGAATCCCCGCTGAAGGGCCTGACCAGTCGCGGCCGGAGCTTCGTCAGGTATTCCACCGTCGCCGTTATGGCAACCTTCCCAACGGGCACGACACGCTCTCTATTGCCCTTACCGAGGCATCGCAGATAGCCGATATCAAGGTTCAAGTCGGAGGTCCGCAGGCCCGCTAACTCGCTGGCGCGTATTCCGGTGGCGTAGAGCATCTCGAGCATGACCTTATCGCGAAGATAGAACGGTTCATCGCGGCACGGGGCGTCCAGCAGATTGACCACTTGCTGCTTGCTGCACACGTTCGGCAGCCGCTGCCAAAGCTTCGGGCTTTCGAGGATGGCCGTAAAGTCGTCCTCGACAAGACCCGTAAGCCTGGCGAATCGCAGAAACATCCTGATCGCCACCAGTGCGCGTTTGACCGAACCCTCGCTTTTCTGGTCCTGAGTCAGTATTCGCAGGTAGCTCTGGATAGTCATCGGTTTTATCTGGGCCAGCCGGTTGATTCGTTCGGCCCGGCAGTATGCCAGAAAGTCCTTCAGGTCCCGGCCGTAAGCCAGAATGGTGTTCTGCGACAAACCCGCCTCGACCGTCAGATAATTGAGGAAGTTTCTGACCTCCTGCCCCAATGGAAGGGAGAGAATCTTCTGCCCAACAGATTGTATCTGTGTCGAAGGCATCCCGCGGTGCTCACAGTTCTGGCCCACAGGGGCGATCCGTAAGTGATGGATTCCTGATTCATCAAACGTTACACACGGCAATACTGTCATCGGCATTAGGACAGCCATGCCTTTAGTTGGCGGGCCCCAACGTCCGTAAACGCGTAAAAGCCGGACGCCGAAACAATTGGCTCTTGCGTTCGAAGGTCAATCCAATAAAATTGTCCGGCATGAAAAATGTTGCACTCGATCGCCGTGCATTTTTACAGCATACAGCCTCCGGCGCACTGGGCTTGATAGGCTCTATCGCCTTTGCCGCGGGTGGCGATTCGAAAGTCAAAGACCTGCCCCCCCCTCGGGCGATTACGCGCGGGCCGAAATTCCACTGGTTCAGCTATTACGATAAGCTTCAATTCGACCCTACCGGTCGCTATGTGCTTGGGATGGAGGTTGACTTCGAGCATCGCAGCCCGAAACCAGACGACGTTATCAGCATCGGGATGGTGGATTTGCAGGATGGTGACCGGTGGAGGCTGGTGGGCCAGAGCCGTGCATGGTGCTGGCAGCAAGGCTGTATGCTCCAGTGGCGACCCGCTTCGAAAAGCGAGATTATCTGGAACGACCGGTCGCAGACACTGTCGGGCTTCGTCTGCCATATCCTTGACGTCAAGACCGGCACGAAGCGCACTTTGCCCTCGCCCATTTATACGATCAGCCCCGATGGACGCACCGCTGTGGCGCCGGATTTTCGCCGCATCCAGGACATGCGCCCCGGCTATGGATACGTCGGTCTGCCCGACCCATACGCAGAAAACCCCGCCCCAAAAGACTCCGGCATCTTCCGAATCGACCTTGAGAGCGGCAAACAGGAGCTGATTATATCTATCGCGGACATTACCCGCTTCGGGCAAATTCCCGGCGACCCGAAACAGGCCAAGCACTGGTTCAACCACCTCCTGTTCAACACGGACGGCTCTCGATTCATCTTCCTTCATCGCTGGCGTACCAAAGGCCAATCCGGCTTTAGCACGCGTATGCTGACTGCTACACCCGACGGCACTGACGTCCGAGTCGTCGATCCTTATGGCCAAACGTCCCATTTCATCTGGCGCGATCCCAAACACATTCTGGCCTGGGCCTGGCACCCTTCGCACGATAGCGCGTTCTATCTTTACGAGGACAGCACGGATAAAGTCGAGATCATCGGCCGGGGGGTGATGACGGGAAACGGACACTGCACGTACCTGCCCGGCAACCAGTGGATTCTCAACGACACGTATCCGGACAAGGAGCGAAAACAGAACGTCTATCTTTACAAGGTCGCGACCGGCGAAACGATTCCGCTCGGTCATTTCCATTCACCGCCTCAGTACACAGGCGAATGGCGATGCGACACACACCCGCGTTTCAGTCCCGACGGCCGCAGCGTGGTGATCGATTCACCCCACGGCGGCAACGGCCGGCAGATGTATCTCATTGACATCGGGGCAATTGTAAGCTAATTTCATCCTGATGAACCAACCGATGCAAAAGAACGATAGAACAATGATGTTTGGCATCGCAGGGGACCTGTGTACCTATGCCCTTATGAGCTGCGCACTTGTCCTGGCTGGTTGCGCGCAGCCTCCGTGCTTTCTTGCGAAAGCAGGAACGGGGGCATGCCAAATTCGCGTGCCGGATATCCGCACGGCCGAAACCATGGCTCTGGCCGAAGAGGTCCTGGGGAAGATGCACTTTACGATAGAAAAGGCCGATGTCCAGAGCGGCCTGATGCGAACCAGACCACTGTCGGGGGCGCAATTCTTCGAATTCTGGCGCAGCGATAACGTCGGACCTGATAATAGCCTTGCAGCAAACCTGCATACCATCCGCCGGACCGTCGAGCTGAACATAAGCCAAGAAGCAGACCAATTGTGTATCCGTTGCGACGTCAGGGTCCAGAGGTTATCCCTGCCGGAGCGACAAGTCAGCAGCACCGCCCGCGCGTACGAAATGTTCTCCAGAAGCAGCTCCACGCTGCAGAGACTGACACTCAATCCAGAGCAGAAGAAGAACATGGCCTGGATCGACCTGGATAAAGATGTCCTGCTTGCCGAGGAGATTCTCAGGCGGATCGAAGTGAAATTACAGTCCGACAAGTCGGACCTGTCGGACCAGTCTGACATGCAACAAGGGAACGAAACATGAAAGTGTTGGTCTGTGGCGGAGCGGGGTATATCGGCAGCAATATGACCACCATGCTGGCCGACAAAGGGCATGAGCCGGTCGTCTTCGATAATCTGAGCAAAGGTCACCGTACGGCTATCGGGCGAGCCGCGTTTGTCCGGGGCGATTTGAGCGATTACGATCTGCTCGTTGAAACGCTCAGGAAATACCGCATCGGCGCCGTTATGCACTTTGCGGCTTTTATCGAGGTTGGCGAATCGGTTCTGGAGCCGCTGAAGTACTATCGCAACAATTTTTCCTGCACGCAGAATCTTCTGGCGGCGATGGAGGCCGCGGGCGTCAGGAAGTTCGTTTTCAGCAGCACGGCGGCCGTTTACGGGATCCCGGCCAGGACGCCGATTACCGAAGATTCACCAACCGAGCCGATCAATCCCTACGGACACTCGAAACTGGCGGTGGAAAAAATGTGCGGCTACCAGAGCCGGGCGGGAAAGCTTGCGTACGCAGCGCTGCGATACTTCAACGCCTGCGGCGCCGGCAAAAACGCCACTCTCGGCGAGGACCATCGGCCTGAATCGCATCTGATCCCACTGATTATCCAGGCGGCTATGGGAAAACGCAGCGAAATAAAGATTTACGGGACCGACTACGACACGCCCGACGGCACCTGCATTCGGGACTATATCCATATCGAAGATTTGTGCAGGGCACACCTGTTGGCCTTAGATAAGCTGGACGAGAGGCCTGAATTGATATATAACCTGGGCAACGAAAAGGGTTATTCGGTAAGAGAGGTCATTGAAATAGTGAAGAAGGTTTCCGGCAGGGATTTTCGGGTGGTCGAAACAGCTCGCCGGGCAGGTGACCCTCCCATATTGACGGCTGACGCCGCCAGGGCCCAAAAGGAACTCGGCTGGAGAACGGAAAAACCTGAGCTGGAAGCAATCGTTTCCACCGCGTGGGAATGGCACAACAGCCACCCGGACAGCTATCGAGACTGAAGAAAAGATTTTCGATTTGAGATTTGCGATTTACGATTGAAATATGAGGGATGAAAAATGAGCGAAACGTTTGTTGGAATAGACGTGGGCGGAACGAACGTCAAGATCGGCCTGTTCGATACCAAGCTGAAACTCATCTCCAAGACATCGGTCACAACCGACGCGGATATGGGCCCGGAGGTTGTCATCGACAAAATGGCCAAGACCGTTAAGGAACTTCTTGCCCAGGCCGGTTTTTCTCTGAAGGATATTGTCGCCGTCGGCATCGGGACTCCCGGACCGGCCAAATACAGCCAGGGCATCATCATCAAGTCCACGAACATGCCGAAATTCAAGAACGTCCCGATCTGCCGAATGCTTAATGAACGGCTCGGGGCGCCCATTGTGTTCGACAATGACGCTAACGTGGCCTGCTGGGGCGAGTACGCGGTCGGCGCCGGCAAGGGCGTTAAAGACATCGTCTTTTTCACCCTGGGCACAGGCATCGGCGGCGGAATCGTCAGTAACGGCGAGCTGGTACACGGATGCGATGAAAACGGCGCTGAGTTAGGCCACACGATCATCTACCCGGACGGCAGACAATGCAACTGCGGCCAGAAAGGCTGTGTGGAGGCATACGCCTCCGCCGATTCGACGGCCAGAAGGGCCACCGAAGCCGTCGAAGGCGGCGCCAAATCCAGTCTAAAGAAAGTGCTCGACAAGAAGGGCCGGATTACGAGCAAGGACGTTTATGAGCACCTGGCCGCCGGTGACAAGCTCGCCAAAGAGATAACCGACGGGACCGCCAAGGCGCTGGCGATTACCTGTATCAACATGCTGCACGCCACCGAACCCAAGCGCATCGTCTTTGGCGGCGGGATGATCGCCGCCGGTGACATATTACTGAACGGCATAAAACGCTTCTTTGATGAGTATATCTGGACGCTGAAAAAAGAGGCAACCGAGATATGTTTTGCCACGTTAGGTGAAGACGCCGGCATCATAGGTGCGGCGGCTCTTGCCCAATACACGAAACAACAAGGCAAGCTAAAATGATTCCCGGCGCGCCGTTGTTCTGGCGTCTGGTTTTTCCTATCTCGTATCTCTCGCGACGAGAGGTTTGCCGAGCGGCTCCGGCCCCAGACCATTGTTTGATTGGCCCTTGGTCAGTTCATAAGTGTCTTTGGCGATGGCAACCTGTTCATTCGTGGGTATGACAAAGACTCTCACTTTACTGTCTTGGGTGCTTATTTCGGCTTCTTTTTCGATGGCGGCTCTGTTCGCCGCGTAGTCAAGCTTCAGGCCGATTTGCGTCACGGCATCGCATATCTTCTCCCGCAGAAACGCCGCATGTTCCCCGATCCCGCCGGTAAAGACCACAGCATCGACGGTATCCAGAACCGCAGCGTAGGCCCCAATGTACTTCTTGATGCGGTAGCAAAAAACGTCGATGGCAAGTTTCGCGCGGGCGTCGCCTTTTTTCGCGAATTTCTCAAGGTTCCTCACGTCGTTCGAAACGCCTGAGAGGCCAAGCAGGCCGCTCTGCTTGTTGCACAGAGTGTTCAACGCCTTTACATCGTAGCCTTTCTCGGCAAGATAGAAGAGAATCGCCGGGTCGAGGTCGCCCGAGCGCGTTCCCATGGGCACGCCTTCCAAAGGAGTCAGCCCCATGGACGTATCGATGGATCTGCCGTTCTTGACGGCGGTGATGGAACAGCCGTTGCCGAGATGGCAGGTGATGGCATTGATCTCGTATTTTCCTTTGCCCATGAGCGCCGCGGCACGCCGGGCAACGTACCGGTGAGAGATACCGTGAAAGCCGTATCTCCGGATGCCGTACTTCTCATAAAGCTCGTACGGCAGGGCATACATATAGGCCACCTGTGGAATCGTAGCGTGAAACGCCGTGTCGAAACACGCGACCTGTTTTGCGTTCGGCAGGCGCCGCTGAGCCGCCAGGATACCTTCGAGATTCGGCGGGTTGTGCAGAGGAGCCAAGTCAGCAAATTTCTCGATGGAGGCGATAACCTTCGCGTCAATGACCACCGAACCGGTAAACTCCTCGCCGCCATGAACGACCCGGTGACCGACGGCGTCAATCTCCGATATTTGACGCAGAACGCCCACCTCCTTATCGGCAAGCGTTTCGAGTATGAGCTCCATCGCCCCTGCAACATCTTCGACCTTCACCGGCCTTGTGCAGGTTCGGCCGCGAAAGAAATGGGAAAGCTCACTGCTCTCCTCCGCGATTTTCTCGACGTACCCCATAGCAATCACCTCGATCTGCGGCATCTCGTACAGGTGGTACTTGACCGAAGAGCTGCCTGCATTGATCACAAGGACTTTCACTATGCATCCCCCTTTCAAACGAAACCTCACCTTATGTGAGACTCGTACCATCGGCCCATTGCCCTAAAGTCAGTATGACCGTCGCCACAATGTCATCGACAGTAGCGCCCCTGGAGAGGTCCGCTATGGGCTTGGCAAACCCCTGCATCACCGGCCCGATGGCTACAGCGCCGGCCATGTACTGCGTGAGCTTATAGGCGATGTTGCCCGAGTTCAGGTCGGGAAAAATCAGGACATTCGCCTTTCCCGCAACGGCGCTTTGCCCTTTGACCTTCCTGGCCGCCACCGTCGGCACGATAGCCGAGTCGGCCTGAAACTCCCCGTCGATAGCCAGGCCGGGATGCCGCGCCCTCGCGATTTCGAGAGCCTGTTTGATTTTCTCCACACTCGGGCCGGAAGCACTTCCCGCGGTGGAAAATGACAGCAGAGCCACGCGAGGCTCTTCGCTCAGGATTCTTCTTGCCGTTGCCGCCGAGGCCAGGGCGATGTCGGCTAATTGCTCGGCCGTCGGATCGACATTGACGGCGCAGTCGGCATAAACAAAGGACTTGTCCTTTTCACCGAGGAATTCCGGAATAACCATAAGAAAGCAACTGGAAGGCGTCTTGATTCCCGGCGCCAGCCCGATGGTCAAGACGCCCGCCTGAATCAGGGTGGCGGTTGCGCCGGCCACCCCGCCCACGACGGCGTCCGCGTCGCCGCAGGCGACCATCATCCCGGCATAGAATAGCGGCTTGACGACCACGTGCCTTGCGACAGCAACGGAGATGTCCTTCCTCCGGCGACTGTATCTTTCGGCGTAAATGCTGAGCTTGCCGCTCGTTTTCGGATTGATGATTTCGATACCGCTTAAATCAACATGGACCTTTTCGAGGGCCGCTTCGATCTGATCGGGCCCGCCGAGCACAATCGGCCGGGCAATGTCCTGGTCTTTCAGCCTCCTGGCGGCCTGAAGAACTCGCTCATCTCTGCCCTCCGGCAGAACAACCGACAAATTCCTGCCTCTTGTTCTTTCGGCGAAACTGTTTATAATGTCCATCCTCGCAACCTCCTTGTTCTGCGAGAGTTGATAGGCTGTTGCCACCTCGTTCTTTTGTGGCTTCATGTTGAAATTAACTGTGAGTGCAGGCAAATGCAAGAGGAAATTGAATTTGTACGTTTGGTCGGCGAGGAACGCCGCGTCGGCACGAAACTCGCCCAGGTATCGCGGCACTGGCAAGGCGATCAGGAGCAATTTCTAATGGTCAGTCCCCACGACGACGACGCCGTTCTGGGAGCCGGTCTGCTCATTCAACTGGCCAAACGAGAAAACGTGCCGGTGCACATCATGATCGTAACCGACGGTAGTATGGGCTATTGCAGCGCTGATGAAAAAGACCGCATTGCCGAGATTCGGTACAAAGAGAGCCTCGAATGTTACAAAACGCTGGGCGTGCCGAAATCGAATATCATCTGCCTGGGCTTTCCCGATTGTCAGTTGGGCAATTATCGCGGGCGAAGCCCCGCCAAGCCGGGTGACGCGGCGCTCATTAACGGTTTCACAGGGCTTCAGAATGCCTTCACCTTCCACCTGCGGCAGATTAAACCAACGCAGTGTTTCCTGCCAACGTGGAACGACCTTCACCCTGACCATCGCATCATTTACGAAGAGTTCCTTATCAGCCTGTTCCACGCCGCGGGCAATATCTGGCCCGAACTGGGCGAGCCACTGAGTAGGGTCCCCTACGTGAACACATACGCCGTCTATTGTGATTTCGCCGCGCCGCCCACGCTGCGTATGCGCACGCCCATGTCGTACCTCGAAAACAAGCTCAAGGCAATCAGCGCCTTTCGCTCACAGAAGCAGATTTCGTCGCTCATCGACAACGTCCGCCATTGCGGGCCCGAGGAGTACATCCGTGCGATAGAGTTCAAGCTGTACCATCCGGCGAACTATCGCAGCCTGTTCGAGGAGAAAAAGACAATTCCCATGATGCGGTGATAGCCGCGCTTGTCATTTCGAAATTCGATATTCGCTATTGGACATTCATCGTTTAAAATCGAGTTCTGACTTGAATGTCGAATATCGAACAGGGAATATCGAACGATGAAGTAAGGCCTGCGCGGTCGTCAATTCAGGGTAAAAGTAGCCGGGCGGTCACTGGGAAGTGGTCCGACGGATAGCGACCGTCAACGTTGTCATAAAGTATTTCCGCTTCGAGCACCTTCACGGCGGGCTGCACGAACACAAAGTCAATCTTATTGCCCTGCCGGCCGCCCTTGAAGTCATGGGCGGTTCTGACGTCCTTCACGTCCGGGTGCAGGACGCGAAACGTATCGACCAACGCAATGGGATTTTTCGAAGCGGTCCCATCAGCCCCGGCCAGCGAGATCTCGCCCTTGAGGTATGTGATGACCGGATTGTTCTCGCCCGAATTAAAATCACCCGTGAGCACAAAAGGCTCTTTGATGTTCCTGCTCTGTATTCGCTGAGTCACCAGGACTGTGCTCTTTTCTCTGGCGGGCTGGGAGATGTGGTCCATGTGGAGGTTGAAGGCGTAGAACGCTTTGCCCGTACTATTCTCGATGAGCCTGGCCCAGGTGCAGATCCGGACGCAGGCGCCGCCCCACTGGTTCGAGCCGGGCACCTCCGGCGTATCGGAGAGCCAGAAAGTACCTGCCTCCCCCACCCCGAAGTGGTCGGCTCGATACAAAATCGCCGAGTACTCACCGTTGATTTTGCCGTCCTCGCGGGCAACGCCGATTTCGCCGTACATGGGCACAGCTTTACGAATCTCGTCGATCTGAAAACGCAGGGCTTCCTGCAGGCCGATCACGTCGCTCTGCTGCTTGCGGATAACGTCAAAGACCATTTCTCGCCGGTTCTTCCAGTTGTTCTGGCCGTCATTGGCCGCGCCGTAGCGAATATTGAATGTCATTATCCGCACCTCTAGGCCATTCGCTCCCGCCGGCGCCGAATCGGCGGCTTTGATGGACGCAGTAAAAAGAATCAGCAAACCCAGGACAATAACGAACGCCAAGAGCGATTTCGTGATTGTGGACGTCATCTTGCGGTACATAGGTTACTCCTGAGACTCTAATCAAAGGTTTTTGCGTTTTTCTTCTTCCGAGAGCGGCTCGTTCAATGAACCGGAGCGGAAGCCCTGAAGGTCAATGGTCACATACTTAAAGCCCAGCGATTTGAGTTTCTCGACGATTTTCGAGCGGGCCGGCTCGGCCGCGACTTTCCCGATGTCCCCGGATTTGACCTCGATTCGGGCGATGGTATCGTGATGGCGAACGCGAAACTCGACCAGACCCAGGCTTCGCAGAAAATCCTCCGCCTGCTCAACCTGCTTGAGGCGCTGCTCGGTGACTTCCAGGTCGTAGCTGAGCCTCGACGCCAAACAGGGCGAGGCCGGCACATCGGCCGTAGGCAGGTCCGCCTCCCTGCTTAATTGGCGGATATCCGCCTTGGTCAATCCCGCGTCCATTAGGGGACCGTGGACGCCGAACACCTTTGCCGCCCGGTTACCGGGCCGGAAATCGTCTTTATCGTCGAAATTGCAGCCGCACACGACGGCGTTGTAGCCCTTCTGCTTAGCGATATTGACGAGGATGCCGTAGAGGTGCGATTTACAGTGGAAACAGCGGTCGGCCTTATTGGCCGCGTAGTGGCTGTCTTCGAGCTCATCGACCTGCGTCTCCAGGACCTCCGCCCCGATGACTTTGGCGCTGCGAATCGCCTGCTCGTATTGCGACCGCGCCAAAGAAGCGCTCAGTCCGATACAGGCCAGCACGTTCTCCGCCCCCAGCGTATCGACCGCCGCCTTGAGCAGAAAGGTACTATCCACGCCGCCGGAGTAGGCCACGACGACCTTGCCTGATTTCTTCAGGATTTGTTTCAGTTGTTCGGCTCTTTCGCCAAGCGTCTCAGGCATTAAAGCATCTCGTCCAAAATCTCTGCCGCTGATATCACGTACTTGGGGCAGACCTGCTTAAACAAATCCTTCTTTTTCGCTTCTTCGAAGCCTTCCTGCGTGCTGATATTGCATCCGAGAAGCTCCGTACAGGTGATGGAACCGTGGCGGGCTTTGAACTTTTTGGCAAATTCCACTACCGTCGCAGCCGTCTTCACCTTGGCTTCAACATCATCCGCCCTGGTTCGGCCGTATTTTAATCCGATGACCATGAACGCACCCGTCACCGCCCCACAGGTCTGGTCAAGGTGCATCCCGCCGCCGAAACCGCTGCCGATTTTGTAGGCCTGCTTTTTATCCAGGCCAAACCGTTCGCAATACGTTCCGAGCACGGCCTGCGAGCACGAAAAACCTTCCTTAAATGTCGCCGCCGCCTTATCAGCATTACCCATATTCAACTCCAGATCATTCTTGATCGCTTAAAACCCCAGAATATGCCCAAACGAAATTCTTTCGAAAACAGTCTGCCACCATCATACACCCACGCTCTCATATTGGCTGCTCGGGTCAGATGGTCCTATTTTCTATTAAGAAGCTCCGCGTTGTCAACCCACATGACAAAAAAGGGCTGTTCGCGATCGCGCTTTTTCATATAAACCAGGAAGGGCCGGTTGAAATGGAAGTATCTGGGACTGGCGGCAATCTCAATGGTCGCTTCGCTTTCCAGCGCTGCGCCATAACGGTCAAGTTTGAACTTTATCCCCTGCTTTGCTTCAATGATGGGCATAGCGGGCTTCGCGTTTGTCACGATCTTCCCGATAAGCTCAGTAAAGCGATGCTCTATTTCCCAGAACATCTCAGGCAAGATCAGAACGTCGACGCGATTGAGAAAACGCTCGCGCTCATAATATTTCTCTTCTTTGAAGTTTGCTATCTGATCGCGTATGTAGCTGAGGGTTTGAGCCAGCGTCTCCTTCGGCTCGACCATAGCGACGACCACTTGATAAGGCTCGCTATGCCTGCACAAATCGAGGACAAATTCCTTCATTTGCAGGTCGCGATCTTCACGCAAATAAAGTACCTCCACCTGCTCGCGCATCTTCTTGTAGCTCGACTCAATTCCCCAGACTCCGAACGCACCTACGTCGGCCTTGACGCCGCTGGAATCAGTAAAGGAAAATTTCTCTCTAACCTGCCGGTAAGGGTATTTGAATGGAACATTGGCCGTAAGGTATGAATAGGCCAGAATCGCACGGGGAATATCCGCAATATCATTGAAATCAGGCACGGAATGCGAGGGGAACTTAGCAGCCATATCCTTTTGGACCTTGCCGATGATTCCCTCCTCTACGCGGCCGGCAGCGGCATAGAAGGAACTCGCCTCCATATCCGCGTCAGATTGTTCCGCGGTATTTAAGCTGGCCGCAAGCTCCTCGGCGCGAGCAACTTCAACCGGAGCACCGATGACATCATCTTTCATCCGGTTCCACGCCAACTGAAATGAAGAACACCAGATGACGTTCTTATTCTTCGGACAAGGACCATCAAGTGTCGGAACGATGATCGTCTGTTCGAGTGAGTCAGACTTGCCGGAGAATGTCTCGGTCTTGTGTGAATACTCAATGCGCTGCACAAAATAACGACTGAATCTCGTTGCCCAGAGAATAGCCGCTACCACCGCTAATCCGACAATGATCGCCACTACATATAGCTCACCAGTATGAATCTCTCGTGAAGTTTCTTTGTTGGTTTGGGTCTGCATGAACACTCTCCCTATTCTGGAATTCCACAATCCGCATAATCTCAGTTTATATTGCTTTTAAGATGGTGTCAGTTATAACCAACGTACGATCTTTTTCTTTGCGTGACAACTTTCCCCTCGTCTTGCTGCACTTTACCTTGCCCTATTATTCCTCATCTGCTTGTGTCTTTTTATCGTTTCTTTTCTCTTTTTCTGACTTTAGCCCGGCTAATATGAGCTCTCGCGGTTCTTGCGTCAAGTCGCTCTTTTGCTCATCCAGTTCTTTTTGTCGATCGGTCGAAAACCGGAAATTGCTGAGCCGCCCTTCCAGGTCTTCATCTGGCTTCAGGCTCAGGACAAAAGAGTCCCATTCATTGCCTTTTGTTTCGTCAAGATTGTTTCTCCACATACAATACTGCGCCAAGCCTCCGTCGTCCAATACCACTCTCCCGAAGTGATCTTTTTGATATTCCTTATCCGGCTCACTCCACGAAGCGTAAAAGAAGGTCGGTAACCCACCATCTCCAGCGATTCTACTAAGCCATACTACCTGATTTGCCTGCCCGTCCCACTGGCCGTTCGTATCAAAAGGTTGATTCGTACAGGCCAGTTTTACCTCAACTGTGCTGTCCAAGAATAAACCGAAATCAAAATCGATATCGTGCAAAACAAATTCACCCACATCTATCTGCGGCTGTTCGGCATTGGGATCGTTCTCCTGAAGTTTTTTTGCCTCCCATGCCTTCGTGAAGAAATCAGTCGTACGAATATACTGCTTCATTGATTCTTCCGCGCGCTTGGTATCGGACAAAAATCCTAATCGCTGATCTGTAATTTCGGGGGATGAATAACCCATTTTACCAGCAATCCACTGGCGCAGCAGCCCAAGGATTTGTTCGTCATCAACGTCGGAACTTGCTGCCAAAAGATGCATCCGCTTTGGACCGAAATAACCTCGCTCAATCGCGTAATGCTTCATGCGCGCCACAATCTCGCCGTAACCAGCGTCCTTGAAATCCGACAAGATACCCGACAGCCAGAAGTAAATCGCCATATTCTTGATGTCGTGCCTGACGTTCTTATTGCAGAAGGCCTTAAGGTTAGCAAAATTAGGGTCATCGCCAAGCTCGTGTTCAAGCCATCCGATCAGGAAATCGACGGAACGGTCTGCGATCACTCGAATCTTTTCCAGCGTGTCATTCAAATTGTCGTCTCCCCTGAAACGTTCCGAGTAAAAAGCCGCCTGTCCCATATCCGTGTCGAGAGTGGAATAGAATCCTGCTCCGCCTACATCGTTCGGCAGATTGGTATCGAATGTGCCCCAAAATATATTGGGATCGATCCGCTTTTCGTATAACTTGGCAATGGCCGCCCTTTTGTCTTCGGGCAAATTTCGCGGATAGGCAAGCTTTCGGTCAATCCGCCGGCCGCACGGTTTCATTTCAATGCTGTACTTGTATTCCTCGCATCCAGCTATGATGAGCAATAATATGATAAACTTGAGATAGGCGTGTTTGGTCATGGTTTACCTCCGAATTTGAGGGTGACTTTCCAAACCAAAATCCAAAGCCGATGGAGGGATTTGAACCCTCAACCCCAGCTTTACGAAAGCTGTGCTCTACCATTGAGCTACATCGGCATTCAGGTTGGTAATGGGCAGGGGCGGATTTGAACCGCCGACACACGGATTTTCAGTCCGTTGCTCTACCAACTGAGCTACCTACCCGTAATTCGCTCAATATTAGCAGGCCGGCGTTCCGGCTGTCAAGTTTTTTGGCGGCAAAAACTCCAAATCCCGACGAATTTGCAGATTCGCGTCTGAGGTTCCTCCTTGCACAGCGAGCTGCGTGTTTCGTGCCGCGATTTGCGTCAGAGGTGTCACGCCGCCGGCAAATCCGTAAGGTGGTAGGCGCGAGCTGACGCTCAAGTATAATATGGGGCGAAGTGTATACGGCAAATCCCCGGTTGACGCTGACCCATCAGCGAGGAAAGGAAAACGCTATGGACAGACGTGACTTTCTCAAAGGCACTCTGCTAAGTGGTTCGCTCTGCATAGCCGCACCTGCCGGCTCAGCCCAAACTTCGCAGCAGGAGCAGACACCCGTAATCGACGCCCATTGCCATGCCGGTAAGGGTATGAACTACGGCAAGAATGACACGACGAGCGACCCCTGGACGACGTACAACGACCCGATGTGGACCCTGCGCCGGGCCGAGGAGGTGGGGATCGATAAGACCGTCATCTTTCCCATCAGCAACAGAACATACGAGGCCGCCAACGAAGAGATCGCTTCGTATGTGCGGCGCTGGCCCGACAGATTCATCGGCTTTGCCAAGCACGATTCCGGGACCGAGGCAGGGAAGATTCGGGACATGCTCTGGCGGGAAGTGCGAGAGCTTGGCTTGAGAGGACTGAAACTGCACGGCGTACCAAGCAAGGAAATGGTTGAGACGGCGGCGGAGCTGAAAATCCCGATCCTCTACCACCCACCGGAAGTTCGCGAGAGCCTTGAGGTCATCCGGTCTTATCCCGAAGTCGCCTTCATTCTGGCTCACCTGGGAAATTTTGCTTCACGCGACTGGAAAGAGCACGTCGAGGCCATCGAAGCAGCTAAAGAGCTCCCGAACCTGTATCTCGATACCTCCTCTGTGGTGTTCTTCGAGTATCTCGAGCGTGCGGCAAACGAGCTTCCGGCGGAAAAACTCATCTTCGGCTCGGATGGTCCTCTGGTGGACTGCCGGGTGGAGCTTTACAAAATCCAGCTGCTCAAACTGCCGCCGGCTAAAGAGCGGCTCGTCCTCGGCGGCAATATCCTTCGCCTGCTTACCCCGTGAGATACCTCAAGCTCAACTCTTTACGCCGTTGACGACGTTCTGCGGCTTTCCTGCGACGAAGGCGGCGACGTTGTCTATCGCGATGCTCAGCAGCCTCTGTCTGGCCGCCCGGCTGGCCCAGGCGATGTGCGGCGTGATATGGCAGTTCCTTGCACTTAGGAGCGGATTGTCTTTTGAGGGCGGCTCCGTCGAGAGGACATCTACGCCGGCGCCGGCAAGCTTCCCACCGTTGAGCGCATCGGCCAGGGCCTGCTCGTCGATCAACGGGCCCCGGCTCGTATTGATCAGGAAAGCCGTCGGCTTCATCAAGCTGAGCCGTTCGCCGTTGACGAGCTTTTCGGTCTGCGGCGTCAGTGGGCAGTGCAGGCTTAGAACGTCCGCTTTTGCGAACACGTCGTTCAGCCCGGCTGCCTCACATCCTTCAGGCATTTGCGATAACTCGGTGACATCACAGGCAATCACCTTCATGCCGAAGGCGAGCGCCAGCTTCGCCGTCGCCCGGCCGATTCTGCCGAATCCGACGATGCCCATGATCAATCCTTCCAGCTCCAGCAGGGGCGTATCCCAATAGCAGAAATCCGGGCAGGTGGTCCATCGCCCGTCCCTTACTGTCCGGGCATGGTGGCCCACGTGCAGCGCCAGGTTGAGCAGATGGGCGAACACCATCTGGGTCACGGATGCCGTTGCGTAGCTCGGGACGTTGCTGACCGGGATACCTCGCCGCCGGGCGGCCTCGATATCCACCACGTTGTAACCTGTTGCCAATACACCAATGTATTTGAGTTTTGTAAGACTCCTGATGAGGTCGGCAGAAAGTACCGTCTTGTTGATCAGGACGATTTCGGCTTCGCCGGCCCGGCGGACAACATCCTGCGGGGCTGTGCGATCATAAACTGTGCACTCGCCAAAGGCCTCCAGGTCCTTCCACGAGAGGTCTCCGGGATTCAGGGTACAGCCATCCAATACGACGATTTTCATCATTTTCTAATAGAGCGTCAGGGTGACTTGACCCAAGGGGCCGCAGTCGCCCACGTAGCTGCCTTTAATCGCGTCAGTCTTGACTTTGTAGGCCGGGGCCGCGGTGCCGGTCGAAATGACCGTCCCGGGCTCCAGTGCGCCTCCGAGCTTGACGACGTGATTGACGCACCAGAGCAGCGAATTCCAGGGGCTGCCCATCACGTTGGTTGCGGGGCTTTCGGCGATGGTTTGGCCGTCGCGAACCAGCTTCAGATTCACGGCGTCCACGTCCAACTGCCTGGGATCGACGGCGGGACCCAGCACAAAAACGTGCGATCCGGCGCCGCAGGCGATCATGTCTGCAGCGGCCGGTTTTGTGTCCCCCTGTACGAGCGGATAATCGCCGGCGTCGAAGGCTGCGTTCACCCATTTGACATAGCCCTTGAGCTCGGCGACGTCTTTGATCGGGCGGTCAATTCGTTTGCCAATGGTGAAGGCGACTTCCGTTTCCAAAGCGAGTTCCATGAAGTGACCGGCGGGGAGCCTTGAGCCGCTCGGCACGCGCTGAAGACTGAAAAGCGGACCCCGTGCCGGCTCCGTGACGCCGAACTGTTCCTGTGCAGCCTTGCTCGCGTATGCGACTTTGTAACCCACGACGGGCCCCAGCTCTTTGCTGAGCTCTTTGGCCAGGTCGGCTTGAATCTGATAAGCCTTCTCGATGTCAAATGACCCGTACGTTTTTGTCGGATATGGAATTTGGATTCGAGCCTGGCACGCGGCAAGCATTTCCCTGACCATCTTGTCTGTATCTATTGCCTTGCCGCACGCGCGCCCGCCGCCGGCCATCACAAACACAGCGGCTAAGACGGCAACAGAAATCGTGGATAAAACGCGCCTCATTTTGTCACCTCCAAATCGAATACCGGTTCCGGATCCATCAGGTTTGCCGCATGGCGCATCAATCGCAGCACCCCTTGGAGCAATCGCAATTCGGCTCGGTTCCCCGAATCGCTCCGCTCAGCACGGCCTGGGCGCAGCCTACACCTTTTCCTACCGAAATCGCATCAGCCGGGCAGTTGTTTTGACAGGCGCCGCACTCCATACACGAATCACGGTCGATGATCCGGGCTTTCCTGTCCTCGACTACGAATACACCGTGCGGGCACACTTCGGTGCACTTCCCGCACCCGATACATTTGTCCGCGTCAAGATTCAGCGTAACAACGTTCTTCAGATATTGGAGTCTTGCCATTTTAGCTCCCCTGCTTGCTTTCTGCGTTAAACAAAACGCCCTACCAACCACAGTCCAATACCCACTGCCGCGCAAACCAGTTGTATCGGAACGGCGATTTTCACTTCCCGTTTTACGCCGGATAAAGACGTGTACGTCGAAGCGCCGGTAAAGTTCAGCACCACAAAGCTCGTCAATGCCGGTATCATCAGCACCCACGCCGCCGCGATAAGCCGTCCATCGGCCGTATTTGTGTGATACCACAGAAACAATCCTCCCGCCAGCAGCACCGCCAGCCCGATCCACAAGCCCTTGACGGAAAACGGCCGGCCGGGCAGCCAGGGCAGCAGGACAGGCCCCAGAACAACGGCGGATAGAAAGCTAATTAAAAGAAACAGAACAGCTCGCACTCCATCGGACATGGCAACCGAGATCGAGTATCCTTTCGGATTCAAACCAGCCAGTACAAGAAAACACGCAGCAGCCAGAACCACGTATTTCCCCCACGAAACTAACTCCACGGGTATCAGAACCACGCGATCCTTCAGTGGAAACGTCACCCGGCGCATTTCTTCGGTGGCCTTCATGCCGGCGTCGAGAAAAGCGGGCAAATCCTCCGCCCTCACAGGTCCATAGACTACGCTGAAACCGCTTTGCTGTTTGACCTTGTGTGCGCTGACGCCCACTGCGCCCAACTGGGGCGTGATGAGCGTCTTGTGGCTAACAATCTCACTCAGGCGAATTTCTTCAATGCGCCTGACCAGCTCTTCGGTTCCAAAAGTCCCCTTGCCCGCCGCGCACCAGACGTTTATGCCTTTGGTGTCGAGCACGAGGATCCAACCATCCCGGCCGGCCAGTTGACTCCTCAAGCGGTCGAAACTCATCTTGTAATTCGCTGAGACATAAACAAAAGAATCCGCATCGGGATTCCCGACGGCGTAAATCCCAGGCTCCACCGAGTATTTCATCCGTCCGATGGTCCAGCGCGCTTTCCAGCCGCCAAACCTGTCTGCCCAGTCAAGTTCCGTCGGCACCCTGGGAATTTGGCGCCCGTTGTGCGTTATGAATGAGATTCCTTGCATTTTTGACTCGTTTATTTACCCGAAAGATCATTCCGGCTCAAGTCTCGAACCATCAGCAACACCATCTCGGAGCATCTTCCAACATTATACGGCTCACTGCCAACCTCATGAAATCCCCAGTGATGATAAAACCTGATGGCTCGCTCATTTCCCGTCCAGACACGTAACCAGCATGAACGGCAACCCTGTTCGAGAGCGGCGGCCAGACTTTTTTCAATGAGCATGGTCCCGATCCCTTTTCCAGTCCACTCGGGCAAGACGTACAAACGGGCTAATTCCACCGGATTCGGCCCATTTATCGCGGGCGGTGGAGGAGTCGGGGCCAGTTTGGAATAGCCGCAGGGCCTCATCCCAGCGAGCGCCAGCAGATAGGTAATCTCCATATCGCCCAGCTCCGCCCCCATCTGCTCCAGACTGAATGCCCGACTTGTATAGATTGCGAGCTCTTCGGCGGGAATAATACTGGCGTATGACTGCGTGAAAGTTAGTTTCCCCATCTGCGACAAAACGCTCGCGTCCTTCGCCCCGGCACGCCGTATGGATATGTGTTTCGATTCTGCGGTCATTGCGACTTCTTCTCTAACACAGCGGCGTATCCGAACCAGCCCCGCGTCCGCAGGCATATTTTGACCAGCATCAGCATAACGGGTACTTCTATAAGCACACCAACAACGGTCGCCAGCGCCGCCCCGGATGAAAGCCCGAACAGCATCGTCGCGGTGGCAATAGCGACCTCGAAATGGTTCGATGCGCCGATCATCGCCGAGGGGGCGGCGTCTTCATAAGACAGCTTCAAAATTTTGGACAGGCCGTATCCCAGCAGAAATATGACATTGGTTTGGATGAAAAGCGGAATCGCAATCCACACGATCGTCAACGGATTGGACAGAATGACCTCGCCCTTAAACGAGAACAGCAAAACCAGTGTGATAAGCAGCGCGATGATCGTAACAGGCGTAAGGACGTGCAGGAACTTGTTTTTGAACCAATCAAGACCTTTGTGCGCGATAATCCATTTCCGCGAGAAATACCCCGCCACCAAAGGCAGCGCCACGTAAATCGCTATGGACAGCAGCAACGCCTGCCAGGGTACAGGCAGCTTGCCCACGCCTAACAGGAATCCGCCCAAAGGCCCGTAAAGAACGAGCATACTGAGCGAATTGATAGCAACCATTACGAGCGTATGTCCATCGTTTCCTTTGGCGAGGTATCCCCACACGAGCACCATGGCCGTGCATGGAGCAATGCCCAGCAGAATACATCCCGCTAAGTAGCTTCGCCACAGAGGCACCTCCAGGATTTTCACGCCTGCGACCTCGATGACAGTACCCACTCCATAACGGGCCCCCACGGGCAGGTCATGGCCAAAAGGCATCTTGATGTGGTCCACCGCATCGGGGCCTATCACGCCGTAGAAAACGGTTCCTAAGAAAAACAGCGAGATAGCATACATCGTAAAAGGCTTGACGGCCCAATTGACAAACAGCGTCAAGCCTACCGGCTTTATGCTTCTGCCTGCCTTGACGACCTCGGTGAAATCTATCTTCACCATGATCGGGTACATCATAAAGAACAGGCAGACGGCAATGGGTATCGACACGACGGGGGCCTTGTTTACATAGATCGCCAAACCATCCAGATAGGTCGCTACTCCCGGAGCCAGCTTGCCCAGGACAATGCCGCCGGCTATACACAGGATGACCCAAATCGTCAGGTATCTCTCGAAAACATTTAATCCGCCATACGCCGGGCGGGTTAATCCTTTGCCATTCTCGATGCGTTCTTTCTGATCCGAATCCATTGCGAGTATTTCCCTCATTTTCTGTTTTTCGATTCACTGCCTGCGCTCAACTCTTCGAAGAAACAGGCCAGTTCCTTCAAGACCCCGGGATCGACCCAGCAGTCAATGTTCTTTCCTCGCCTTTCCATTTGAATAAGCCCTGCCCCATGCAGCTCCTTTATATGATGCGATATCGTGGATGGCGCGATCCCCAGATTCCTGCCCAGTTGACCCACACACTCTTTCATCTGTTCGGAATGAAGATCGCAGGCGACACCCGGGCCGCAGCACTTAGCCAGCCGCGTGAATATCTTCAGCCGGTGCGGATTCGAGAGGGCCTTGAACATCCCGGCATAAAGCCGGCTCAACTTATTTCGATTATTCGACATATTTCGAATTATAACACGATCAACTTATATGTCAAGCTCCGAAGAATTATTTTTTCGCGTATTTCGTACTTCTTGAAAAAAGATACTGGTTAACGAGCCTGTAGCAAAGCTACAGAGCATGTTGCTTGGTAGGCAATTTTGCTTTCTACAATATCGTCTCCACTGAACAGATTGCCATTCTGTCAGAACATTCCCGGGGCACGGCCCCTAACGTGTTGCTGTCAACCTCTCCAAAACGATAAACCACCAATTTCGATAAGCCTTTTAGATAGTAATCTTTATGTATTTTTTCCAAATCCTTTGTGGAAAGAGACTGGTCACCTGGAACAAATAGGGCGCCATTAAGCCCCGCTTTGTCTTCATAGATAAAAGGGTTGTTCAAGAAGAATCCTTTAACTCCATCTGCCCATGATAGTGGTCTGATTACAAAACCTACTGTGTATTCATTAAATATTCTCGGATTCCATTTCCTCTTAAATCGCAATACACCATCTCTGAGAAATGGTCTTGACCTGCCGAAACCAATTCTCGTGAAGCCTTTTCCCTCTAAATAGTTGACTCCGAAATAGAATAGAGCTCCTATGGCACCATCCTGAACATAATCCAAATTGCCATCCTTGACGCCAAGATACCACAATTGGGCTCTATTGTTCTTAAAACCAAGCAATATTCCCGCTACATATTCCTCTTCCTTTTTGATAAGAAGAAGGTCATTGAGCAGACGCCGTTCTCCAAATTCGCTCTTCACAAAATCGTAGCTCACGATTTCAGATCTATTGCCGTGGGTTTTGGTAATATAAGGTATGTACATGTTGTAGTAAAAATCGCGGAGATCAGATGGTCTATTTGTTGCTTCGAAATGAAGCTTATTCTTTCTTATTTTACGCACATCTGATTTGAGGCTTTCGTTCTTCAAGAATGAACAATCGTTGCCCGAAACATCTATCTCGCCAGAGACCCAGCACGGAATATAAAGGTACTTCGTTTTTCGGAAAAGGATGCGCAAAACCTTCGGCGCTTCAGCAATCATCAAAGAACAATCGCAACTACTTTCGTCGACTGTTTTCGGGATTTCCCAAAGCCATTTTCGTCCGACGTAACTGTCTCTATGAGCATCGCCGAAAGCCAGGTCGGCCAGATAATTCTTACCCACTTCATGGCCGGCATAGATAATGACAAGCTTCTGCCTGCTTGAAATCTCATCCCCCGCCACAATCCACAGGTTCACTTTGAGAACATTAAAAAGCCTGGATATCAGTCTGACAGGCGAAAAGAAATATCGAAGGCAAGCCGGCATCGCGTGATAAATACTCTTGCCCACAGCAAAGATTTTCTTCATCCGACATTTCCCATTTACCTTTATAAACGGTGCTTCTGCACGGTATGGCTGTTATGATACCGGCATGTACCCTTCGATTTCAATACTTCTGGCCATCAAACCACCCTGCTTCACTACGCGCATGGCCGAAGGACACTCCTGATCTACCTGAAATCCAGTATTCTGCCACTTTCCCAACGTATTTCGATTGTGCGGTCCGACTCTATGTTTGTTTCGAGAACGCGCACACGCACGGCAGCCGTGTGCTTGCCCGGCGCCGGATCGGCTATGTGGAATTGATGATAGTGATCCTCTAAGACTTTGCCGCCGGGGCGCTTCTTTTCTACAAGGGTCTGCGAGACCTCGACGCCATCCACAGTCAATTTGACCAGCTCGGCGATCTGCTTTTTCGGCAGACCCTGGGTAGTATTTTCCCAGGCGGTACGCACGCGAATGACAATACCTTTTTCCGGCCGTGCGGCCTCGAATTCGTCCTCCGGCGTAACCGCTACGATGGACACTAACGGGCGCTGAATCTGCGGGTTATCCCACCATCGCCATTGGTTTTCCCTGCCGCGGATAAAGTCTATCACCTCGGACGCCCCGCCGTGCATCCAGGTCTTAAATCCGCTGACCGCATCGTGGCGGATCGCGGCAACCCAGTTTCTTTGCAGTGCTTCGAGCCAGCCTTCCCACGTCGGCTCGCGAGCGAGAAACACCGTGCGAAAGCCCGTGGTCATATCCGCAAACCACCACGGCTCGCCCCCGTGTGCATCCTGGAGGGCAATAAACGGAATCCGGAGCCGATAGCGATTCAGGAAAGGCTCACTGTTGGTGAAATCCGGGTTGCCGAAATGAAACGTACTGATGGCCGCATAGCCGCCATGCTGCAGCGAGTCGTCCAGATAAATTCGAGTCAGCTCTTCATTCTCGCCGAACTGCCAGAATATGCGCCCGCCGGCCTTCTCTAACGGAGCTAATCGCCGCTGGCGGAATTCGGGCCATGAGACCACACCGGTGTTCGCCAGCGAGGGCCCGAAATCAGCCCCAGCCGGCGCAATGATATCGCTCGTGTGGCTGTAGGTGCCCAGGCCCGGCATATCTACCCACGTGCCGTATTCTTCGTTCGCAGCGAAGAATTTGACGGGCACGCTCTGCTGATTTGCCAATGCCTGGGCACGCGCGATCCACTGCGGTTTAGCATTCTTGGCGCCCCAGAGGTGAATACGCAGCGCGCGGGCCAAATCCACGGCTTCAGCCGGACTACCCTGGCCGTGAGCCTCAATTTGGATACTAAAGACATTAAGCCCCGATGGCAGCGATTCGCTTCGACGCGATGCGGATTTCCGATTTGCCGCAGCGATATCCAATGCGTCCATCGCATCGAGCGCATTCAAAGCATAATATGTCGCCACCGGATTGCTCGCCCAACCGGGCCGGTCCGTAAAACCCCCGTCGGCGTTCCACAGCGAGTGAAGGTAGCGAACACAAGCCTCTTTATCGGTCGGTGCAACACCGAGTTGTTTTAGCGAGCGCACCGCGGCCCACGTGTAAGCCGCATCGTCCCAGCCTGCGATTTCGGCTTTGGGCTGATACGTGAAGCCGCCGTTGGGAACCTGGCAGGCGCGCAGCCACGCGACGGTCTCATCCCTCTTTTCACCGGTCCGGCCCAGGGTGCGCAACGCCTCAATGCCCCACCAGGTATTCATCACGTGACCATCGCCGCCGTCCACGGCAGGCGTGTTGTTGAAGCTGCCGTTGGCGCGCCGCCGCTCGTTCAGGTAGTCGATGAATTCCTGCGAAAGGTCATTTAACGGCAGGCTGAGCAGCTCTCGGCACGTGAACGCCGTCAACTGGAACCGAAAGATCGGATAGCCATGCTGCTCGTATTGTTTGAGATAGCGCTGCGGGCTTTTCCAACTGAGCACCAGCTCGCGAAACGCCGAGGCATCCTCACTTAGCCAGAGCAGGCTCTGAATCTGCTGGAAATCGAACTCGCGATGCTCCTGTTCGAGTTTTTTCAATTGCGACGGATGGTGCGTCCGGATGAATTCAGCTAACCGGCTTTTATTTGCCGGGGCACGCCCTATCGCCCGGTAGCTGCCGACCACGGCGAACGTCGGCGTCAGATGCGACTGCTGCTGGTCCTCCCACGCATAACCTCCGTCCGGACGCGAAAGGCTTTCGAGATATGCTGCGACCGCAGATTTCAAGTCCCGCCGGGAAGCAACGGATTGGCCCAGTGCAACTCTCGGCATGGCAGCGTAAAGGCCGGCTGCTGCCAGCGTCCTTAACAGTCCGCGCCGAGTTATACCTAAGTGATTTGGCGTAGTTATCATAAGTTGCGCTCACAACACTTTCTTTGGAGTTGGGGTCGAACCTTGGGGGACAACGACAATGGTTTCTCCTTTTGTCGTCGGGAATGCCAGGAGCGAGCCGGAGAGGTCTTCGGCCTTCTTGCCATTGCGATGGACCGTTACCGTCTTGTCCGGCCAGGGATTGCGGAGGCGACACTCGCCGCCGGCGTTGGACCGGATTTGCACGAATTCGATTTGTCCCTTTTCCATGGACGAACTGACCAGAAACGCACCGCGAGCCAGCAGAGTAAACGCCGCATCCCACTCCTTCGGCCACGCGGGAAAAACACGGATGACAGGCTCCTTTGCGGGGCCTGCGGCTACGCTCTGAATCAGCGCGTTGTGAAGCGTGTCGGCAATCCTGCCGAGCCGCTCTACGTTGGTCGTTTGGGCGCCTTCCCGCTGGTCCATCCGATTGGCCAGAATCGGCGCGCGGTCCGGGAAAGACAATTGGTTGGGCAGCAGATAGCGCACCGCATCGGCCCTGCCCATCATCGCCGCCGTGACGCCCACTTTGGACAGCACGCCGGGCCGCGTGTTCGGACCGCGCAAGTAACCATCCATCGTCGCGTTGGCGATCTTCATGGTTTCGGGATTGTCGTTTTCAAGCATGCACAAATCGAAGAACCATATCGGCATCGTATTGCCGTCCGGACGGCCCTCGCCTTTGCCACGAAAGATGGGCGGCAAGGCACGAATCCAGACGGGCGGATCACCACCCGTTGGAAGCGGCGCCAAATTATCCAGAAATTCTTTCCACACCGGCCGCATCTCGGCGTCCACTCCAAGGATTTCGGAAGCCTTGATGACCGCCGGCAGTATTCCCATGATCGAGGCGATTTCCTCATCCGGATCCTGTCCACCCTGGACGGACTCGTTGCTGTTGACGTTGTGGATATGGTATTTGCCGTCCTCGCCCTTTTTTACATTCGGGTAGTTGCGATAGAATTCCGCCACGGCCTTGAGCATCGGGTACGCCCTGTCGCGCAGCCAGGTTTTATCCAGCGTGTATTCGTACCGCTGCCAGTATGTATAGGCGATTTTCGCGCCGCGCGAGAAAATATGCGTTACGGGTCCATACGGCCCCCCGCCGCGTTCAGTCGGCTGCCATACGCCGTCAACGAATTTGCCGCCGTCCATCCAGTTCCATCGGCTCGAATGGGGCTGGCCGGTGCGCGCTACGGCGAGGAATTTCTCGCTTCTCTTGTCCCAGGGCTTCTTCAGCAGGTACAGTTCCCGCATTTCCGCCGCGATATCGTCGGGCAGTCTCGCCAAGCCGTCGAAGGCCACTGTCTCGGGAATGTAGATGCCCTTGCTGCCCCATTGCTGCTGAGCCGCGATGGAGCAGGAATCGTACATTCCGCTGTACATATCGAACATCGGATCGAGCAGCTCCATCCGATTGGCCGGCAGCAGCGCGTTGTACATACATTCCTGGTTTGCCCCCCAGTATTGTGCGCCCCACGAGCGCTTGTCACCGCCGGTAATCCATATCATCCCGTTGAACTTTGCCGGGAACTTGCCGCGCGAACTGCACGCCATAACGTACAGGTAGTAGGTATAGTTCTGTTCGAGGGCGTCCGCGACGCCGTCTTCGCTATGCAGCCGGACGAATCCCTTCGACCAGAAATCATGCCACCAGCTTTTGTTCGACTCCGCCAGAGCCGCATAGCCTTTCTTCTCGGCAGCCGCAAGCTGCTGGAGCGCCGCCGCAGCAATATCTTGCTTCGGGTCGAAGCTGGCCGCACTTGCTATAAGAATGGTGAAAGGCCCACGTCCCGCCTCGGCAGCCAATTGAATCCCAGTCTCATTAGCCGTCTGCACTGTGGTTTTGCGTCCGACAATGCCGACAGCTACAACCGAGGCGCAGTAATAGTCCGCCTCCGTGAATCTCTGAGTCAATATGATCCTTCCATCACGGCTCTCGATTTTCGAGACAGCCGCGTGTGCGGCAGTCATCACTTGCGGCGCTCTGAGCATCCTTAAAACTGCGGTTATGGCAGCGGGCTGCTCCCGGTTATCGCTGACCTCAATGGCCATCACGTCCTGCTCGTTCCACGCTAACACGTTGGCAGCGACCGCATCCCCTCGAACGTCAGTCAGGCCGTCGTAACAGGAAAAATGCTGCGACGTCTTTTCATTTGTGAATACCTCCCCTCCAAAGGTTATATCCACAAATCCGCATCCGCCACAATAATCGCTGTGTCTGGCGGGAAAGCTCGTGGAGTAAGAGTTGTTGGCGAACACATCAACGCGGTTTATCTGCAACTTGATCGCCTCCGGCGTGGTCCAGACCAGGCTGCCCATGCGGCCGTTGCCCACAGGCATGCCTTCCTCGCTGCGTTTGACCGGCTGGTCATAGCTCAAATCCGCGCGTGATACCAAAGCCCTGTAGTCCACGTCCATGAGCTTGCCGGACACTTCGGCACCAGCGCCAAGCGCATTGCCCACGGCGGTCAACTGGTCCATGAACGGCTGGGACATGAGGCCGTTGGGTTGAATCGGAACGTCCCACGTAACCACGCCGCCCTGCTTGCGAATACCCTGGCTCCACTTGACGACCTGCTCTGTGGCAAACCGGGGCGCGCCCATGCTCCATCGCTCGCCCAGGAAGCTCAGGATGTGAACCTGAACTCCGTCGATCTTGCCATCCACGGCCCGGCGGATCTCGACCCGGTTTGGATCGTTGATCTCGCCGGCGGTGTAATCTTCGTGCGGCGTCAAAGAAAGAATCCGCGGGACGACGCCGGGATTGAAGGCCACGACGCTGTCCGGGTTGCCCGCCCTTGCGGCAGCGGCGAAACTGGCGAAATTCGGAGACTCATCAGAACGGTACATCGAGTTCGGCCAATAACATCCGTCGAACCACCATCCATCGACCTTCCTGCCCCATCGCGCGGACCATTCACGGATGACCTGCTCCCATTTAAGCTGAAACTCCCGGTTTGGGTACGGGCCACTCTGCCATTGCAGCGATTCTCTGGCGACGCGGTCGCCGTTAGGAGCGCCGGCCGGCAGATACACCATCAATTTGATCCCTCGCTTGTGCAGGGCCTGCGACAAATCCGCGACCAAATCCCGCCGGGAACATTTGCTGGGTTGAATGCCGACGAACTTATCGTACGCACCGTTGGGCGACAGATAGTACCCGGAATTCTGGCCTATGGTGATAAAGTAATAACCCGCTCCGGCGGATTCTATCTGCTTTGCCAGGCCTTCCACGTCGAAGCCGTCGATGAGCTTGTTCCACTGCTCGACGCTCATTTGCATCTTCTCGACGCGGGCGATCCAGTCGGCCAGGTAGTGGTTCATCACGCCCCATCGCGCATCGTCCATCCACGCGGCCCTGTCCTGCGGTTCCGCTGCGGTGCCTAAAACGCCGAAAAGTGCAACAAGAACAAACGCAACGGCAATTCGTTTCAAGCCTGCCATGCTTCCGGAGCCTCACTTCGAGAAGCGTCCGACGAAACCACCGCCGTCGGTCATCTCAATGGTCAGCGTGTCGGATCGCTGAACGGTCTTGTCCTCCAGGACAACCGCATCAGCCTTCTGTTTATCGTCGCGGACCAGCGACGCCTTGTATGGGCCGTCGCCTAAGAACGACAGCGGCACCCGAATCGTCTTGCCTTCCGGGCCGCACATAACCGCAAGGAACCACGTCTGGCCGGTGCGACGCGCGAATATCGCCAATTCGCCGATCTGAGAATCGGGCAGCACAATGGTTTGGTCCCATACGGCCGGGATGCTCTTGATCACATCCACCGCAGGATTGTCGAGCACCGATTGCGGATGCGCCGCCATCGTCAGCAGCGGGCTGTCAAAAATCGCAAAGCTCGCTATCTGGTGCGCCCAGGTCGTATCGCCACGACGCTCCCCGAAGTGCATGGTTGTATATTCTGTCGGACCCGCCAGAAAGCGAGTGAAAGGCAGAATCGTCTCGTGACGGGCGCGCTCTCGAAGCGAACTGCTCTCCATGCCTCGGACGGCTTCTCGTACCAGCTCATTCGGCCAGAACCGCTCCCGCCCGGTCGGTTTGTTCGCCCCGTGAAAATCAACCACCATCTGATTCTCCGCGGCCTTCGCGAGCAGGGCTTCATAATGGTCGATCACTTCTTTGGCCTCATGGTCGAGGAAATCGATCTTGGCACCGGCGACGCCCAGCCTATGCAATCGGCTGAAAAATTCTTCGCGGGCCTCGGGCGTGTGCAACTGGTTGCTGTGCTTCCAGAACAGCAAACCGACGCCCTGCTGCCTGGAGTATTCCACGAGATCCTTGATCTGCTCGTCAGTCCATTGGCTCCAGAAGCCCTCGATCACATGATATTCAAAGCCCAACTGCCCCGCTAACCGAGAGAACTCCTTCATGCCCTCGAACGAGCGATCTCCGCCGTCAAGGTAACGCCATACGGCCCGCCCCGGCTTGACCCACGACGTCTCGATGCCGTCGGGAAAGTACTTTGGATCGGGCGGAGGACAGAGATTGGGCATAATCGTACTGTTGACCAGCGTATTGAGATCGCGGCTGGCCATCACGACGCGCCAAGGGGTCGTGATCGTCCCGCTGACGGAAGCGGGCTTGCCGAGGCGTTTGCCTTCTTCTCGCCCGTAGCGCAGCTCGTAGGGATAGTTCAGCGGCTGGCGATGGCCAAGACCCGTGACAAAGCCGCGCCGGCCGTCGCCTTCCAGGGCCATGCCGCCGTAGTTGACCAGATTCGCCTCGGTGATCGAGCCATAACCGGCGTCGCCCGGCAGCTTGAATGTCGCCGGCGACCCCGCCCATTGACCCGCCTCAATGCCGGAAATATCCTGTTTTTTGTACGCGGCCTCGTAGTGCCCACCAAGGTCGTGGCTCCAGACCGTCGAGCCCGCCGGCAGAACAAAAGTCGTGTACTCGTCCGGCACGCGAGAGGCACTCTCATCGCCCAGTATGACATGGCGGAAGGCCACGCCGTCATTGAAGGCGCGGATTTCCAGCACATAATTGGTGAACGACAGGTCATGTTGCAGCCCTATACGGGCGCCGTTGCAATGGTCAACAACTTTACCGTGTTTGCCTCGCCACGGATACTCCTGGTTGATCTCGTAGCGCTCGACCTTGCCGAGGACGACTCCCGATGACAGATCGAAGCTGTCCACGTTCATGACGATGGTGGATGGATCGAGTACCGGTGTATCTCCGAGTGTCACCGTAAAAGTCAGACGCTCAGCATTGGGCAGGATGGTCATCTTGACCTTCCCATCCGGGCTGGTCACCTGCACCTGTTCCATCCGTACCCGCTGTGAGCGCCTGGTCTTCGAGGCCTGCCCCGCCGCCGGGTTCGTTTCAGCAAGACACAATATGACGACCAAACCAACCGCCGCCATCACGATGCTTCTTGCGTTGTTTTTTCTCGCCATGACCCTGTCCCCTTCAATACGCCGGCAGAAAGGTAGGGTGTGCAAATTCCGTCTTTGCACACGCCGATAAACGTCACCGCGTGTGCAACAAGTTGCACCCCCTACGAGCTAATCATCTATTTATTGTGTGACTTTTCCGGTGGCCGCCCATTCGACGCCGCGGGTGATGATCGTCTGGACGTTGGGCGTCATCAGGGCTTTGCGATCATGACCGAAAGCGTTTTGGACGACTCGGCCTTTGCCATAGGGCAGCGTGAAGACCAAAGGCTCGGTCTTCTTGCTCCAGTCGGAGTCGGCCTGTACCAGTACGTGGATATCGCCGGTCCCCTGCAGCTTTGCGTACAGCTCATCGTCGGTCTCAAAGTTGCTTAGCCCCGCGGTGATGGGATGCTCTTTATCGACCACCTTGGCCTCGAAGACCGCTCGCGGGCCGTGGCCCGAGGTGCCCATAATCCACTTGCGGCCGCACAGCTTGCCGAATTCCTCCCACTTGGGGAACGAGGCCGTCGCTAAGTGCTGGACGAAAAAGCCCTTTCCGCCCTTGACGTAGTTCAGCAGGTTCTCCTGGGCCTGGCCCGGCAGCTCAGCCAGTCGCCGGCTGCAAATTGTAAAAACGATTACGTCGTACGCATTCAGGGCAGCCTGCGATTCGAGAATCAGCGGATCTTCGCAGACCTTGACGTCGAATTTCCCGGATTTGACCAGGATTTCCCGCGTGGTCTCGGAGATTTCGCGCCACGGGTGCGCCGAGACGTCGTCACCGGTAATCAGCAGGGCCCTAATTGGAGCGGGTTTTTCGGCTGCGTTGCCGGCCATACAGAAACTCATCGCCACCATACACATTGAAGTTAGAACAAGAATTGAACGTCGCATTTGTTTCTCCTTTCCATCAACAAACTGGTTATTGGTACGGGTTATTGGTGACTGGCTACCAGTTACCATTCACCAAATGGACGACCAGCTATCATACCAGCCTCACCCATCGGGGGCAAGTATATGCGAAAAAGACAGGTAGGATAGGCAGGGCGAATTAATTTACGATTTTCGATTTAAGATTGATTATTTCAGAGAATTTGCTTCATCTCTTGTCAACCGTCAGGCTACGATAAGCGTCTGGAAGGGTAGATGGAATTCTCGTTAGAGGGCCTCGGCAAGGCGCCTCTGGCGGGACTTAGGGCGCAGCCTCGAATGGAAAAGACCGATCAGAGCTTACTCGACGCCCATCGTCAGGGCGATTCGGCGGCGTTTGGCGAGCTCGTACGCCGCTACGGAGATAGTGTGTTGGGCTATCTTGTACGAATGAGCGGCAACCGGGAGCGGGCCGAGGACCTTTTTCAGGAGACGTTCAAACGCGTGCACGAAAAATCGCATACATTTCGCGGCCCGCAATTCAAGGGCTGGCTGTTTAAGATTGCGACGCGTGTGGCCGTCGACGGCGTCCGGAAAAATAAGCGAATGAAAACTATATCGCTGAATCAGCAAACAGATTGTGCCGGGCAGGACGGCAGCGAGCTGGCGGCGACGGTCGCGTCCGATAATTCGTGCAATCCTTCCGAGCAAGCCGCCAGGGCTGAGCGGACCGAGCAGGTCAGGCAGGCGGTCGGCTCCCTGCCGGCCAGGCAGCGGGCGACGCTCGTTCTGGCCTATTATCAGCAGCTTAGCTACCACGAAGTGGCGGCGGTCCTGGGCTGCTCGGAAGGAACAGTCAAAACACAGATGTACAGGGCGCTGAGGACATTAGCACAAAGGCTGCCCGAGATGTGAGCAGATAAAATGGAACATCATCTTACAGAACGAGAGCTTATCGAGCACCGGTTCCGGTTGACCCCGGACGACGTGGTCAGCGCAGCCGCCGATCATTTGGCCCGCTGTGCCGAGTGCCGGGGCCGCCTGGAGCAGTTGAACCGCAAGTTCGCGTCACTGGACTTGCTGCGTGAAGACGTGCAAGTCTCGCAGGAGCTGATTGCTCAAGTCCTTGCCCAAGCATCAAAACCGGCGCCGGCGAAGATTGTCCCCTTCACAAAACGTCCCTGGCTTGGCGCAGTTGCGGCGGTGTTTCTCGTTGGCTTAGCGGTACTGATCGGAAGCCTGATGCAGGAACAACCGGCAAAGCAGGAATTCGCCAGAGGACCCGAACTGCAGCAGACAATATCAAGCGGACAATTGAGGCAGCAGCCGGAAGCTGATAAAAGCAAAGAGGCGATGGTTGCAGCCAGCAAGCCGAGTGCGTCGAGCGAAATGGTGAAATCCCTGGCAGATGAAGAGGCCGACACGAAGATGCTGATGACAGCGAAGGAACCGGCTGCCATCGTGCAGAACCAACCGGCCGGCAATTTAGCGACGGCTGAGGTTAGAACAGACATGTACGCAATGGCCCCGGCAAAAGATTCTAAGCGTGATAACGAATCTTTGCGGCGTGAAATAACCTCCGGCGCGGCGGGTGCGGCTGCGCCGGAGGCCATAGCCGAGCAGCCGCCTTTTGCGCCGGCCAGTGCGATTGAATTGGTCACACTGCCCCGCCGGGAGAAAGTCCAGCTTACGATTTATAACTCGGCCGACCTGACGCTGGTCCGGGAGCGGCGGAATCTGACGCTCAAAAAGAGCTGGAACTGGCTGCAGTTGATGTGGGCTAATACGTTGATCGACCCCACGTCATTGAGCTTAGAGCCGCTGGAGCAGAAAGATAAGATTGACATTCAGCAGTTGGTGTTTCCGGCGAGGCTGCGGGAGCTTGGCCGCTGGCTCATTCGCTCGCAGATCAGCGGCCAGGTCCCGTTCGAGATCACGTACTTCACGAGCGGCCTATCGTGGCGGGCGTTCTATATGGGCACGCTCTCGCAAGATGAAAAGACAATGAAGTTAGAAGGCTACGTCCGGGTCGCCAACAGCTCCGGCGAGGACTACGAAAACGCACAGACCCGCCTGATTGTCGGACAGGTGCACATCCTCGACCAAATCGCCGAATTAGCGAAACGCCAATATCCGTACGACAGACCAGTGACAGGACTTGGGTATGGTATGGGGAGAGAGGGAGGCGGGGCTGGGTTCGGCGGTGCATACACCTCGTGGTGGTCGGGAGCTGGTCTGCGGCGTACGCTTGACACCGAGAGCTTAGAAGAAGCCAAAGAGGTCAGAAAGGAAGGTCTGAGCGAGTATTTCCTTTATACGATTGAGGGCACTGAAACGATCCCGGACCAGTGGGGCAAGAGACTGCTTTCGTTCGAGGCCGAAGACATCTCCGTCGAGAGCCTGTATAAATACGACGAGGAGCGCTGGGGCGACCAAACGACGAGATTTGTCAAGTTCGCAAACGATAAAAAGCATAATCTTGGCCAGACGCCGATCCCGAATGGGGATGTGAAGATATTCGGCCGGGCCGATGAGCAGGGGCATCTATCTTACGTCGGTGGCACGGGCGTTAAGTACATTCCCGTGGATGAGGAGGTCGAGTTGAATCTCGGTCCGGCCAGACTCGTACAGGTCGAGCCCAAGCTGATGGACTATAAGACCGAGAGCTACGTCTTCGACAATAACGGCAACGTGGCCGGCTGGGACGAGATTCGCACATGGAAGATCGAGATGACCAACACGTCAGCGCTGCCGATAGAGATTGAAATCACCCGCGGCTTCGGCACTGCGTACTGGACGTTGCAGACGGATATTCCTTACGAAAAATACGATGCGACGCACGCGCGATTCAAGCAGCAGCTTGAGCCGGCAAGCAAGCGGACGCTCGAATATACAGTCAGAACGTATCACGGCCTCCGTGAACAAGCGTTTACCCCAGGATCATAAGAACAGATACTTTTAAGGAGACTTCATTATGAACGGCAAGAAAATCAAGCTCGTGGCGATCACGCTGCTTTTAGGTTGTTCGGTGTCGCAGGCGAGAATCAAGCTCGTGGCGCTGCCGGAACGGGCAGCAACGGTCATTCGCCTGGATAATCCGCAGGCGACGCTCATCGAAGAAGAGCGCATCCTGACGCTGCAGAAAGGACTTAACAACGTGGACTTCTCGTGGAAGGGCGTCTCCATCGACTCCGATTCGATCCGCCTGCAGGCGATTGACCACCCCAAGCAGGTGACGCTGCTGAGCGTCAGCTATCCGCCGAACGAGGCGGCGCTGGTCTGGGACATCAGCAGCGACGGCGATTACGCCGAGACGGTTCGTATCAGCTATTTGCTGAGCAATATCGACCGACTGATTACCTACAAGGCGATCGCAGATAAGCCCGAGACGTTTGTCGATCTGAAGAGCTACCTGGTGCTTCGGAACTTCTCCGGCGAGGATTTCGACAAGGCCCGTGTTCTGCTCGATTACGGCAATGCCTTCGAGCAGGGCATCGACCACGAAGAAACCAAGCAGATGCTCTTCCTCAAGGCCGATAAGGTGCCGATTACGAAGGTCTGGAAGTTCGATTCCGCCCAGCAGGTCTGGGACCCGGAGAAGCTGGAGAACCAGAACGTGGGCATCCCGGTCAGCTATCGCATCGTCAACGACGCCAAGAGCGGCCTGGGTAAATTCGCCCTGTGGGGCGGCAAGGGACGGCTCTTTCAGGACGATGGGCACGAAAGCACCATCTTTCTGGGTGAGGACATGGCGAGACTCGTGCCGGTCGGCGAAAAGATGGAGCTGTATATCGGAGACAGCCGGGACATCGTCGTCACCCAGCGCAAGATGACGGACGCCCAAATAAACATACGCAGGAACAACAATAACTCGCAGATTGTCCTGTACGATACGGACGAGGAGATTGTCGCTAAGATCGAGAATTTCAAGGATGGCCCGGCCGTGCTGACGATGATTCAGCACATTCCCGGTCAGTGGGACATGGAGTCGTGCACACTCGACAAGAAGGCTCTGAATCTCGGCGCCGATTACAAGAAGAAAGATGCTAATACGCTCGAGTTCGAGATTACGCTGCCGGCCCGGACGCAGGCCGGCCCCGCGGCCAAAGAGCTCAGGATGCACTATCATCGCCGAAACATCAGGCCCGGCCAGGACTCACCCATACCGATGCCAATGCCGACACCAAGACCACCGATGATAAGAAGATAACGAACGTGAACGCATCAGACTTAAGGAGCAGTAAAATGAAACGCTTAGCGATAGTCTTACTGATAATCGTTGCGATGGCCGGCGCCAGCCAGGCGAAAGTCGATCTGGTCACGCTGCCCTCGCGGGATACGGTGCAGCTTACGATTTACAACTCAGCAGATATGACATTGGTGCGTGAGAGCCGGGCGCTGACGCTCAAAAACGGCAAGAACGCGCTGCAGTTCTCCTGGGAAAACACGCTCATCGACCCGACGAGTCTGGAGATGCTGCCGAAGGCCAATGCGGACAAGATCGAAATCGCCGAGCTGGTTTACCCGGCGCGAGTAAAGAACCTCGGCTTGTGGAATATCGAAAGCGGCGTAAGCGGCAAAGTGCCCGTGGAGATTACGTATCTGACCAGCGGCCTATCGTGGCGAGCCTTCTATATGGGCACGCTCACGCAGGATGAAAAAACGATGCGTCTTCAGGGCTATGTGGTCGTCACCAACAACAGCGGCGAGGATTACGAGAATGCCCAGACCCGCCTGATCGTCGGCAAGGTCCATATCCTCGATGAGATTGCCGAGCTCGCTCGGCGGGAATATCCCTACGGCCGGCCGGGAGAAGTCCACGTGCCGCAGGCTACACCGGCTCCGTCTGCGCGGCCAAGCGTAATGCGGGCTAAAGGTGCAATACAGGAGCTTGCCTTGGCAGTACCGAGCGTGCCCAAGGAGATCGTAAAGGAAAGTCTGAGCGAATACTTCCTTTACACCATCGAAGGAACTGAGACGATTCCCAACGGCTGGTCGAAACGCTTACAGAGCTTCGATGTTGACACAGTGCCGGTCATAAACCTGTACAAGTACGAGGAAGAACGCTACGGCCCCAGCGTCGTGCGGTTCCTGAGCTTCAAGAACGACAAGGAGCACAAGTTAGGCGAGACGCCCATCCCCGGCGGAATGCTCAAGGTCTATCGCGGCGCCGGCGAGCAGGGAAACCTGTCCTACACGGGCCAGTCGCAGTTCAAGTACATCCCCGTCGATGAGGACATCGAGCTGAACCTGGGGGCCGTCGCCGATATCGTGGTCGAGCCTAAGCTGATGGACTACAAGACGGAGAACTACCGGTTCGACTCAGGAGGCAACGTCTCCGGCTGGGATGAGATCCGCACCTTCAAAGTAGAGGCCAAGAATACCCGCGACATTGACGTCAAGGTCGAGATCAAACGCAACTTCCCCACGCAATACTGGGATATCAAGAACAGCGGCGAGTCCGGGGTGTTCGAGAAAGTGGACATGGGCACGGTCAAGTTCACGCTGGACTTGCAGCCGCACTCCGCCAGGACGTTCGAATACGTCCTGCGGACCTACCATGGCGTGCGAGAGGAGAATTGGCGCCCGTAAAGAAAGAAATAGAAGACAGAAAACAGACGACAGAAAGCAGAACTAAAGGGCCAGGAGAATGAAACGCGCCATAATTCTTTTAGTGATAATCTGTGCCATAGCGAACGCCGCTTATGCTAAGGTCGATTTAGTGACGCTGCCGTCGCGGGATACAGTGCAGCTTACGATTTATAATTCAGCCGATATGACGCTGGTGCGTGAGAGCCGGGCCTTGACACTGAAAAGCGGAAAAAACGCGCTGCAGTTCTCATGGGAGAATACACTCATCGACCCGACCAGTCTGGAGATGCTGCCGAAGACCAACGCAGACAAGATCGATATCACCGAGCTGGTTTACCCGGCGCGAGTAAAGAACCTCGGCCTGTGGAATATCAAAAGCGGCGTAAGCGGCAAAGTACCGGTCGAGATTACGTATCTGACCAGCGGTCTTTTGTGGCGGGCGTTCTACATGAGCACACTCACGCAGGATGAGAAGACGATGCGCCTGCAGGGCTACGTCGTGGTCACCAACAACAGCGGCGAGGATTACCAGAACGCCCAGACCCGCCTGATCGTCGGCAAGGTCCACATCCTCGATGAGATTGCCGAGCTTGCCCGGCGTGAATATCCCTACGGCCGACCGGGTGAAGGCGTAAAGATGGAGATGCGGCAACGCGGCATGGTGGAGCAAGAGAATCTCATGGGCCAGGTACTGAGGGAGTTCAATGCAGACATAATAAACAAACCAAAGGAAATTGTGAAGGAAGGTTTGAGCGAATACTTTCTCTACACCATCGAAGGCACCGAAACGATTCCCAATGGCTGGTCGAAACGGCTGCAAAGCTTCGACGTTGAAGCAGTACCTGTCGTGAATCTCTACAAGTACGAAGAGGAACGTTATGGGCCAGCAGTCGTGCGGTTCCTGAGCTTCAAGAACGACACCGAGCACAAGTTAGGCGAGACCCCCATCCCCGGCGGGATGCTGAAAGTCTATCGAAGCGCCAGCGAGCAGGGAAACCTGTCCTACACGGGCCAGTCGGAATTCAAGTACATTCCCGTCGATGAGGACGTCGAGCTGAACATGGGGGCCGTCGCCGACATCGTCGTTGAGCCCAAGCTGATGGACTACAAGACGGAGAACTACCGGTTCGACTCAGGAGGCAACGTCTCCGGCTGGGACGAGATTCGTACGTTTAAGATCGAGGTCAGAAACACACGCGACATAGACGTCAAGGTCGAGATCAAACGCAACTTCCCCACACAATACTGGGACATCCGAAACAGCGGTGAGTCCGGTGCGTTCGAGAAGGTGGACCAGGGCACGGTCAAGTTCACGCTGGACTTGCAGCCGCACTCCGCCAGGACGTTCGAATATGTCCTGCGAACGTACCACGGCGTGCGCGAAGCGGACTGGAGAAAACCTTAGCGCCAATACGAATCAGGAAGGATTCGCGGGTGATAGCGCTGTTTCTCCTTCAAGTCTGAACACGTCGAACGGCGGGCCGAACTGTTGCAGGTAATAGAGCGAGTAGGCCCGCGTGAAGACCAGCAACGGCAACAGGATGACGGTCCCGATATAGGGTATCATCAGCAGACAGCTTGCACAGCACAGGCAAATTCCTACGCAAAAGCCGATCATAATAATCGCTCCTGTCACGATGCTTATCACGATCTGGAAAAGGAGATAAAGGGCAAAGCGAAGCTTGTTCGCCGACAAAATCGTCATGAATTCGCGCCAGCCGGCTACGACGCTTACCGTTCGAAGGAACATGATCGGCACGACAAAATCGTAGGTGAACTTCCTGATCAAAAACAGCACGATTCCAAGGACGAATAGCATCAAACCGAGAATAATAATCCCGGGGATGGACGCCACGCCGGCCAGGGCCCCGGCGGCTAACATAATACCCAACACGATGATACCAACGATGGGCAAGCCGACCACAAACAGGCCGATCAGGCCCAGCACGATTCGAAACAGGAACAGACTGTTGCCGTGCCGCCGGAATTTGCTCCATGGAATTTTGACTTCAGCCTTGTTCGTCGCCACACAATGAAGGAACATGAACCGGCCTCGGCTATTGAGCCAGGCGACCAACAGGCCGATAACGATAACCAAAACGACGATGCTCACCGCTACAGGTGCAATCCAGTACAGGTTATCCGTAACATATTCTTTCGCTCTCTCAACCTCTTGCCTTATCTGTTCGCCCGGTTCATGCCGTCCACCGGGGATGTTGTAATGAGGTCCGCCGCCGCCGCCACCCCCGCCGCCACCGCCGGCTCCCAGGTAGGCCAACCAGGCACAGAATCCGATCACAAGCCACTTGTTCAGGTCGAAAGGATTAAAGAGCATCAGCTTGACTCTGTCGATGGCAGGGCTGATGGGATCGATTACGCTTACTCTGTTCGGTCTTTCGGTATTCATCGTATGAATTCTCCAAGATATGTGAGCCAGTTAAAGAGCATTGTTAAGACAACGACGGACTGGAGCAGAAAAGTCATTTTCAGAAAAATCGAAGCTATGACGGCAACGCCCGCGCTGCAGGCGGCGGCGACCATCGCCGCCCAGCCTAAGGTCTTTTCCAACCAGTCGGATCCGGCCGCTCTATGCGTTTCGTCTTTCTCTTTGACCTGTGCTTCTTCGAGCTCAATTAGAGCGCCGTCGATGAGTGACTCGGTGAATCTCCTGCTGGGCGAGGTTGAGTCGCTTGCCGCCTTCAAGAGGCGTGAAATATTCTCATCCAGCATCGCGGCCGAATCGTCTCGAGGCGAATTGTCATTCTCGGGTTTCATAGCTCACTCTTTCTCTTTCAAGGATGCTAACCGTTCAAGCTCGCGACGCAGCGAAATCCTGGCCCGGTATAACAGACTGTGCACGGCCTTTCCCGTCGTCCCCATTTGCCGGGCTATTTCCTCGGCGGGAAATTCCTGAATGTATTTAGCCTCTAACACAGCTTGTTCCTTGCTCTCCAATCGGCTCAGCGCCAGGCGGACCATATCGGCTGTTTCTTCTCGTTCAAGCAGCTCATCCGGCAGCGGCCTGGTGTCGATCGCTTCAAAGTACCGGCTGACGTCGCCGTTCGGGCTGGGGCGGCCTGTTCGCTTTCGGACCTCCAGGCGGATGTTGTTCCGTGCGATGGCGAGCATCCAGTCTTCCGGGCCGCCTTTGGCCGGATCGTAGCTGCTACGGCCCCGAACGGCGTCAAAAACGGTCCTTTGCACAAGCTCCTCGGCCAGCGACCGATTCGGCCAGTTCCGCAGAAACAATCCGTAAAGCCGTGGAACCTGGCGCTCGATAAACGCCCGCCATACGTCGGCATCGCCCCGGGCAAACGCCGCCCTGTTTTGTTGGTCCAGTTCATTAGGCACTTTTTCGAGTTTCCATTGTCTGCATCAGCCTCTATCAGCTAATATGCGCGCGGAGGGCAAATTACTCAGTTTTTTCCTGAGCAGCGCATAATCTTATCCAGATACCTGGAGCTTTGCGAGGTAATGACTATGCCAGGTCTTATGCACTTACCTGCCGGGCGTTTGTGGCTTGAGCGCACGCAGCTCTTTTTGAATCGGCCAGTCGCCGAAGGCAAGGATGAAGGGCATAACAATGTTCACTATCGGCACAAGCACCAGCAGGCCAAACGCCCAGCAGTACCCGGCCTTGGAAAATACCTTACAGTAGAGCAGTACCTTTATGATAGTCACTATTAGCCCCACGAAAATCGCGAACGCGAGGATTATCATGACGAATATGGGGGGCATATCCGGGCCGTGGTGCATGATTACAGGTTGCATAGTTCTCCCTTTCAATCCATAAGATTCAGACTCGTAGCGTGGGCCTCGGCCCACCATTGACTTCAGCAAACAGCAGCCCAGGAACCGCCGTTTTCAATTGACGTTTGTCAGTTGAACGATGGCCCGAGCCACCCGCTCCCGGCGTGATTCGATGGGAGCCGGGTCCTGGGTGAAGGTCGTCATGTCACGGGTAATGTCCTGCGGCACGTCGAGCAGGGCAGCGTATTCCTGCCGCTGATCCGCCGCGATTTTATCTTTCTTGCCTTCGAGCAGCTTCTTCAGGATGGCCAAATACTCGTAGTCTTCGATGCCGTCGCGCAGCATCTCCCAGCGGATGCTGTCAACCGGCCCATCGAGAATGGGCCCGGACGGATGGGCGTCGGCGGCGGCTTGCGGCGGATAAATGAATCGGCCGTCGCCGTTGCCCCACGGCTTCTTTTGGCCGTCAGGCGTGCTGTAGCCCGAGCGCCAGCCCATGGGATCGGCGTAGGGGTTCTGCGACTGGTTGGCGTCGGGATAGGCGGCCGAGCTGGTCCAGTAGTTGGACTGCCAGACCAGGATGCCGTCGATTTTGCGCTGCCACGTCTGCCAGAGCCATACGCGCAGCTCCGTTCCGGGATGGTCGATGAACAGGGTGCAGTAAGGCGCCTTTGGGCCGGTGCAGACGTACCACCAGAATTTTTCGCCGTGTTTGCGGCGCTCTTCGGCCGGCTCGTGCTTGTAATTATTCGAAATGGGACACCAGATGTTGGGCCCGCCGACCAGGTTCGGCTCCACCTGCTCGGTCAGCATGCGATTGATGTCGGGGGCCGCCTCTTTGAGCTTCCTGAAACCGTTCATGACGAACTCGTAATCTTTGGGGTCTGGCTCGTCGAACCAATAGACGTATGCCTCGTCGAGCCAGCCTTTTTCGCGCAGGTGCTCCTGAACCTCGTGACAGTAAGCGCTAAAGGCAGCCTTGTACTGAGGTTTGTCCTCGCTATAGCCTAACAACTCAGGCTCTCGGCGGGCATGGAACGTACCGCCGCCGAGGCCCGGAATGCTCAGCCGGAACGAGTTAAAGTGGTAATAGTCAATTCCTCGCGCCATCGCGGCGTCCCAGGCCGTCCAGTCGAAGACCGGCTTGACCTGCTCGCCGTTTATCCGGGGCCAGGTGACTCTCAGGTCATCCAGCGGCGAAGGGTCGTAAGGCGATATGTGATGGGCGCTGAAACTGGCCCAGTACCTGTCGATCACCTGCCGTCTCTGCTCGGCGTCCGTGAGTTTCTGATAGCGAAACACGTTGCTGGGTGAAAAACCGAACGCCGTCGTACACGTCATGCGGTCCGGCAGAACGAAGTCATAGACCTCCACGGATAGCGGAATCTCGGCGCTGTAGTCCTGCCCCTGCAATTTGAGGCTGCCTTTGTAGGTTCCCGCCGGAACATCGCGCGGCGCCTTCACGCGGACCCAGAACGGCTGATTCTTGTTCGCCTCCAGGTCGATGGGACTTTTCAGGGGCGGCAACGGGTCCGGCCACAAACCGGGCACCGCACTTTTGTCGGTCGGGCGATCAACATTAACGTACCGGACTTCGAGCACTTCGACGTTCGTGGCGCCGATAGCCGCCCCACCGGGACCCGTCAATTCGCCGGCGCGGATTGTCAGGGCCTTCAGAGGCGTTGTCGGCCGAATGACCAACTGCGCCGCTTCGGCCTCGTTCCGGGCGGTTCTTATCACAATGGCTTGGTCTTTTGCCTCCGGTAGAGGTTTATCCCTGCTGATTTTCCAGCCGGATGAAGCCCACCACAGACCGACCTTGCCGCCGGAGCCGGGAAGCTGCCGGCCGTATGAAGTATTGAAATAATCGCTGGTTTGGGCCGCCCCGATTTGGCTGGACAGCAGCAACGCCAGGTAGAGGACTCTTCTCAACATGGAAACATCACCTTTCGAGCAGGTTCTTGATAAACATTTCTTTGACAGAATCTGTCAGCAACTTAAGGATTCTCCGCTACAAATGGCGTCGCGTCAAGAGCATCTTTCGATCCGACGGATAGAGTTGCCGTCAGTTTGGCTAAGGTTGACAATGGCCCACTATCTCGGCGCGCCGGGACTCCACGAGATCTAAATGTACCCTGTGAATCCTGTTTGAAAAGCTTCTAACATACTATTCCAAAAGGAATTAGCGATTTTTTTAAATAGTTTCTTTTTTTCTTGTATGGATTATCGCGCAAGTGTATAGTGTATTAAGACTATAATACACATTTTCATAATCCGGATAAGGTAATATGTTGTTAGAAATCGACCATCACGGTGGAGTACCCATATATCGGCAGGTGATCGAGCAGGTGAGGCGGCAGATAATGGCTGGGCAGTTGAGCGAGGGCCAACAGCTTGACTCGGTGCGCGAGCTTGCAGGGCGGCTTCGGGTTAATCCGATGACGATCAGCAAAGCGTACGCCCTGCTCGAAATCGAAGGACTTGTGGAAAGACGCCGAGGGGTTGGGTTGTTCATCGCCCATGTGCAGGACAGGCAGAAAGAGAAGACCAAGACGATGCTTCTGGAAGAGATTCTCAAGAAAGCGGCCGTGATGGCTGTGCAGTTTGAGATACCGGAGGAAGAGGCGGCCCGGATGCTGGCGGACTTGTACAGAAGATACGATTCGAAAACGAGGAGCTATTCCAATGAATGACGCGAATCCAATAGTGCGGATGCAGGGACTCCGCAAATGGTTCGGAGGGACAGACGCCCTGCGGGACGTTGACCTGGACATCCACGCCGGCAGTATCATCGGTCTGCTCGGCGCCAATGGTGCGGGCAAGAGCACGCTTCTGCGTCACATCATCGGGCTTTATCTGCCGAACAAAGGCAAGTGTGTCACGTTCGGCTGTGAGGCGGGCAAGCTGGGACCGGCCCAGCTCGGGCGGATCGGATACGTCCACCAGGAAGGCGAGCTTCTCGAATGGATGAAGGTCGGACAGCTCATACGCTACGTCAGCACGTACTATCCGAACTGGAACCATCAGCTCGAAGAGAAGTACATCGCTGATTACGACATCTCGATGGGGGCGCGCGTGGGGTCCCTGTCGCCCGGCCAGCGGCAGAGGCTGGCGATACTATTGGCGATAGGTTTCGAGCCGGAGATGCTGATACTTGACGAGCCGGCCTCGACGCTCGATCCGGTGGCGCGCGGGCGGTTCCTGGACCTGCTGCTGCAGCTCATCCAGAATGAGAACCGCACGATAATCATCTCGTCGCACATTTTGAGCGACGTGGAGAAGATCATCGACCACGTCGTGATAATGAGAGCCGGGCGAATACTGCGCGATTGCAGTTTCGACGAGCTGAAGGAGGAATTCCACTGCGTTCGCATCAGCGCGCTGAGCGGGGACCTTCCGGCGGAGCTGCCTTTTGAAAACGTCATCCAGCACCAGCGAAGCAACGGCCAGGCCGTGATAACAGTAAGAAACACAACGCCGGAGCAAATTGAGGAAACGGCGGAAGATATGAACTGCGAGGTCGAGATTCAAACCTTGCCGCTGGAGGAAATCTATAAGATTGTTGTCAGTTGAGATTTCGCCACGACTAATATATGAAGTGGATGAAGCAGAATGAGAATCTTAATCGTTAATCTCAGGCATCTGTACCAGCGCCGCGGTCTCTGGCTGGCGTACACGATCTTCGGCCTCCTTGCTCTTTGGAGTCTCGCACTTGCATTTGACAGCACAGGCCTTTTCATGGTGCTTGTACCGATGCAATTAATTTTTGGACTCTGTATGGCGTCATTAGCTATAGAGATATTGACCAAGCCGTTCTCCTACTGCCTGCCCGGCCACCGGGCAGTGCTGAGGAAGTTCATATTGTCGCTGGGAGCGGCGACAAGCTTTGTGGATTCGCTCCTTTTCCTCGCATACCCCAATTTATATTGGGGGCAGTGGGCTCTTGTGACATGCTCGGCATTTTGTGCCAGCTTGATTATGTATTGGATCGGAGTAGCCCTCGCCTTTGGCCTAAGGAATTCCGGCTCAGGCTTGGCTGTCGCAGTTTGGCTTCTTTTGGGGGCAACCTTCTTTGATCTGCATATAGTCGCAGAGCGAACGATCATAATCTATCCGTTCGTGATCGTTTTGCTGGGATTAGCATGCAGCGTCATGGTGTGGATTTGGCTCGGCAATCCGAACTGGGCGCGACGGCTATGTGCCTCCCCCAGAGTTGGTATCTTTGACATCTGGAACAGAGATAAGCTGCTCGAATTCAAGCGAAGGCGGGAGGCCGTCAGGTGTGACAGGTCCAAGTATAACCTCGATCCATGGGTGGAACGGTTCTTCGTGAGACGCATGAATAGATGCAACCATCTGGGGCCCGGCCGATATATATGGGGCGGATTATATACGACTTACGGAATGGCACTATCACGCTGGAAGGAAATTCTGTCATGGTTGCTGTGGACACTGGCAATAGTGGTTTTCCTGTCTTATTTGGAGCACGGGGAAACAGATATACTTTTTCTCATGGCGGGGGTAATGGTTACCCATATGCCGTTGCCGATTCACTCGAGTATGATGATCTCAGGAGGCAGAAGCGAGAGATTCGTCACTGCAATTATTCTGGCCGGCACGATCACGGTGCTTGTTTCAGCAGCGTTGATTTCTGTAGCAATTCTGTCTGTGGCATTGGCGCCCATCATGCCGGAGATTACAGTCCGGGGTGAGCTTCTTACTTTTCACACTACGAGTCTGAGACTTCTGATCGTTCCGTCCATTATAATACCTATCGTTCTTGCATTTCGGCTAATCATATACAGAAAACCATTTACCACGTTTGCAGCAGTTGCGGTGCTTTTCACGCTGGTGTTCGTTTTGGGCTTTGGCTCGCCCAAAAGGATCGGCGCACTGATCAATCCGGTTTCGCTTGTAAGCCTCTTGATTTTGAGTTGGCTTGTCCTGGTCATTGTTCTGCGTCATATTTGTATGAGGCGATCTCTGGTCGGGCAAAGCAAGACGTATTGATAGTATTGACCTACGCTCGCGGAAGGCTTAAAATGTAACCGTCAATCTGGAGATACGTTTCCTGTTTGAAGTGGCGGTCGGAGGTTGACGGAAGGTTGGCTGGCTTTAGAGATGAAGAAGAATCTTGAAGAAATTGCGGCTGAAGACGGCCGATTCGGTGCTCCGGCGATCAGGTTTGTCTATGAGGGGCTTGGCTATACGGCTAAGAACGTCGCCACCGAGCCCAAGCACGTCAGTGGGCAAACGCTCTGCGAGGGACTGCGAAAATTAGCCCTCGAAAAGTGGGGCGGATTGGCCCTGCTGGTCCTGACCAACTGGGGCGTAAAAACCACACGCGACTTCGGCGAGATCGTCTATTTGATGATCAAACACGAGTGGATGAGCGCACAGCCCACCGATTCGATAGACGATTTCGACGACGTTTACGATTTCCACACCGTCTTCAAAGAGCAGTTCCAGTTCTGAGAATCCCAGTAGGGGCATGCTCATGTGCCTGCCCTGGACAACTCGATGTCTAATCCAATTCAAGGCAGTACGCCTGGTCGCATCGGCTTGAGAGGTGCTCCGGCGTATATTTCACAAAACCGTAACTTTTGTACAGGGCGATTGCCTCTTTCAGAACCGAAGCGGTTTCGAGAACCATTCTCCTGAATCCAAGCTGTTTGGCTTGCGATAAAGCATCATCCAGCAACGCCTTACCCAGTCCCTTGCCCCTGTATGCCTTGTGCAGGTACATTTTGCGAAGCTCGCATGTGTCTTGCTCAAGCAGATAGAGGCCGTAAGCTCCGATGATTGAGCCATCCTCCGCCTCAAGCACCAGGAACGTCCCGCCTCGGCTGAAATACGAAGACTCGATATCCTTGATATCCGCGTCCGTCGAGGCTGGGTCCGGCTTCAAATTATATTCCCTCAGAACACCGTACACCAGATTGACGATATGCTCGCAATCGGTATTCGTTGCAGGCCGCAATCTCGGCCACGCCTTTTTTCCCATGTTGTCCGTCTTTCTCACGTCGTAGCAAATCGTCCCCTGCTCCTGTCCCCAGGGGACGCAGGGATTATTTCATTTTCGACAGATTCTCTTGAAAATCGGGGCTGAAACAGCCCTCGAAAACTCCTTTGACCTCGCCTGTCAAGTGCACCTGGTAGTCTTTGCCGATCTCTACGAACAGATTCCCGCCGGGCATTCTCACTTTCACCTTGTCATCCACCAGACCTAATTTATGAGCCGCTGCCGCCGCCGCGCAGGAGCTGCTGCCGGAGGCCAACGTATAGCCGGCGCCCCTTTCCCAAATCCTGATTTCGATGGTCGCCCTGTCTATCACTTTCAAAAGCTGCACGTTGATTCGATTTGGGAATAACTCGTGATTTTCGATGAGCGGCCCTAATTCTCTTGCCTTCCGCTCACTTACATCGTGCGTTGGAATGACGCAATGCGGATTGCCTATGGATAGGCAAGTCACTCTATACTTTACACCGTTTATTTCCAGCTCTTCATCCACGACTTCGCGCGCAACGCCTTTGACCGGAATCTCGGTGCTGCGGAAAGTGATTCGACCCATCTTGATTCGTATCAGATTCGCCGCGTCGTCTTCGATTTGGGCTTCGACAATTCCGCCCAATGTTTTGATACTGAACTGCTTTTTGTTCACGTACTTCTGCTCGTACAAGTACCTGACGAATATTCTTAACCCGTTGCCGCTCTTCTCGGCCTCGCTGCCGTCCGGATTGAAAATCCTCACGCTCCAGCCGCCCCGCCCTTTGGCCGGGCCGTAGAGAATCCCATCGGCCCCGACTCCGAAATGCCTGTCGCAAATCAGGCGGATCGCATCCGGCGTCAAATCCACGTCGTAAATCCTTGGGTCGATGATAAGATAATCATTCCCTAAGCCATGATATTTTCTGAAATGCACGTCCACTATTCCGGTCCCCGCGTACTCACCCAAGTTTCAACTCCATAAACACGGCCCCCTCAATTGGATTATACCTGTACGAGCCCGTCGGCTCAAAGCCCAAAGAGGCATACAACGTCCAGGCTGCTTCCATCGAGGGCACGGTATCTAACCGCATAAGGGAATAGCCGAGCTCGCGAGCCTGCTCGATGATCGCCTCAGCCAGTGCCCTACCGATTCCCAGACCACGAAACTCAGGCCTGACGTACAACCTTTTCATCTCACATATTCTCTCTTCAAGCGGCCTTAACGCCACGCATCCGGCGGCTTGTCCCTTGCATTCAGCGAGCAACAGGCATCCCCTCGGGCGAACGTAGTCGCCGGGAAGGTTTCTCAACTCTTCGTCAAAACGCTGAAAAGCCAGATGGAAACCCAGCGAATCTGCGTACTCCGAAAACAACGTCCTGGCACGTTCAATATCCGCGTCCGTGACGGCTTCTGCGGTTTTCATTTCTTGCCTGATCGCTTTGCGATTCAATTCGCGAGCAAGATATTTTTGCGTCCAGGGACATGCGTTGATGCAGATTCCACAAATGGTCGCGTCGATTCCCTGCCGCCCTGCCAGACTTCTGGCGGTGTCGCGGCATACGAAGGCGTTACACAGCGATTCTCGCGGCGCGCCTACGGTCCAATGGCTGCCGGCAATCGCCCCGGCGGGACAGCGGTCCACGCAGCAACGGCATTCGCCGCAGCCCGATGCGTCCACGGGATCGCCCGTCGTGAACTCGGCGTCCGTCAGGACAGAGGAAAGTCTCACCGCAGGCCCATACTCTTTTGTTACAAGCAGCGCGGACTTGCCGATCCATCCGAGCCCCGCCCGCGTGGCGATGGTCTTATGCTGGAGGGGTACACTCAACGTACGCTCATCGAAATGCGCCGTGGTCGGTTCGATGGCCCGGGCTTCATTGCCAAGCTTTGTCAGAATGCCAGCCACCCGCTCACAAAGGCCCGCCAAAAGCTCGTTCACCCTTTTATATTCCGCGAAGTACTCGCGCGTCGGACCATCTGATATTCCCCGGATGATGGCCGGGTCCAAAGCCGCCGCGATGGACACCGCCCGCGGCAGACCGCCGGTCATGGCCGGCAGATTCCTGACGTCTGCAAAACCGACAAGGCACGCCCCGTGTGCGAGAAGCTCGCGTTCTATTGTCGCGTTGAACGTTTCTATTCGACGGCCTCCAGGAAACTCACATGTGAGGTAAGTCTATACATCCTCTACCAAAATCACTTTCGCCGTATCTGTTATGACTTTGGCCGTATGTTTTTCACCCAGCCGGATGAATAATCCGTCACCCGGGCCAAACGTAAGCAATTTTCCGTCGAAGTCTATCTCCATTCGGCCCTCCAGGACGTATCCGATATGCCCCTTGGTGCACCAATCGGGCTCAACAAATTCTCTCGTAAACTCCGCTAATCGCAGCCTTCTGCCGTTGTGCTCGTAAGTCTTGAATCTGACGCCGACCGCCGGCGTATCCCACGGCATCGCTTCGAAGTCTATTCTATAGGGTCCCATTTCAAACTCTTCCCACTAATGTTTTCTCCATTTTGTAAAAATCCAGCCTCTTGTTATTCCCCACATCCAAAAAAGCTCTCTCTAAAGTAACATAGCCCAAGGCATCGTAGAACATTTTGGATGGGAGCGAAGCGTCTAATTTGACAATATCGATGCTGGTTGACACAGCCCTCTCTTCAAGCTTTCGCATGATGAGTTTGCCAAAGCCGTGCCCCTGAAAGGCCGGGTCAACGAAAACTCTCTTAACGTGATCATCAACTATCGTGCCCGTTCCAACAATCCGGGCATCCTTATTCAGGAGGATCGTGTATCCTTCCTTCGCATCTTTTAATATCCTTTCATCGCAATGCCAATCCTTGAAGAACTCCACCGCTTCTTTTGGATAGACTTTCGGGTAACAGGCATCAATTGTAGTCTGTATGAGGCTTTTGACGGCGATCAAATCAGATGACTGGAATGCTCTCGTAGAGATATGGTTTTGCTCGGACATTTTTCATCCAGGAGCTTATCGCATTAACCTAACTGGAATCAGGCCAGGAATTTCAAAATGGTGTTCTCGTAATAGTCCGCCGCTTTTTCGAGGTCGGCAATTTCGATGTGCTCATCCGGCTTATGGCAGAGCCCCGGCTTGCCCGGCCCGAAGATGACCACCGGCGCGCCGAGCGACGCAAAATAAGGCCCGTCGGTGGTATAGCCGACCGGCGTTGTCCGGCTGACGCCAACGCCGTCGCAAAAGTCTCTGACAAAATCGCAGCGGTTGTCCGTCTCCAGAGGATCAAGGTGGCGCAGTTCGGTAACCGCTGCATCGAACTGGCTGTTTTTCGATTTCAATCGTGATAAGAGAGCTTCCAAATCGGCAAGAATCCGGCGAAGATCCTGGCCGGGCAGCGTGCGAATGTCGATCCCGAGGGTGCACTTGTCCGGCACGACGTTCAGTGCTTTTCCGCCGGCAATCGTATTGATGCTCATGGTGCACTTGCCCAACAGCTCATGGGTCCGGGCCGAGACTTCGTAGCTTTCCAACTCATCCAGAATCAGCCGCATTGAAGCGATGGCGTTGACGCCCAGGTGCGGCGTCGAGCTGTGGGCGGCTTTGCCCGTGGTGGTCACTTCCAGCCATAACAGGCCGCGATGTGCGGTAACGACCGCGAAATCCGTCGGCTCCGGGACAACCACACCAGCAAACCCCGGCAGCCGGCCCGGCTCGGCGACAAACCTCTCGGCGCCGCTGCTGTCGGTCTCTTCTCCGGCGACGGCGGTAAAGACGACATCACCCTGCAGCTTCGTTCCGGCTTTGACAATCCGGCTGATAGCGGCAACCGCCGCGGCGATCCCTCCCTTCATATCGACCGCGCCTCGGCCGTAAATCCTGCCGTCGGCCTCGACGGCCTCGAAGGCCGGATACTTCCAGGCGGCTTCGCCCGGACCGACCACGTCAAGATGGCAGGCAAACAGCAGTCCGGCCCGGCGCCCGGCGGACTTGACCCGTGCGGTAATATTGGCCCGGTTCAGATCCCATCTGTCTATCGTGCAGTCTACGCCGGAGCGGCGAAATTCAGCAGAAAGCACTTCGGCGGCGGCTGATTCGCCCTTCTCGGTAGTACTTTCGGCCCGGATGAGCTCTTTCAGAAGCGTCTTCATAATGGGCCGATTATAAGGCGGCGAACCAAAAGAAAAAACAGAAAATTTCTGTTGCAGAGCGAAACGTAACTTCAGATAATGAAGATTTTGAAATGTTCATAGCCGGCGCAAAAGGAGCATACATGGGACCTGTACTGAATGGGCTGCTGAAACTTCAAAGCGTTGAAAACCGCCTGCGAGCCGAAAAGGCAAAACTTACACGGTGCAGAAGAAACGTCGTTATCCAGGAGAATTTGATCAGAAGCCTTCAAAACGCCCTCGAAGCCAAGAAAGAGGAGATGCAACTGACGAAGGTCCAATTCAACCGGCTGGAACTGGAACTCAAGACCCGAGACGAGACCGTCGCCCGCCTGAGAGCCTCCCTCAACAGCGCTAAAACGAATAAGGAATACGCCGCGGTCCTGACGCAGCTCAATACGACCAAGGCCGACAGCTCGAAGATCGAAGCTCAAACACTGGAGTTGATGAAAGATATTGAGGCGGATGAGCTCGAGTGTAAAGACATCCAGCGGCAGATCGAGCAGCAGAAGGAAACGCTCGACCAAAATCGAAAAGAAAGCGAAGGGCTATCGGTCAAGTACGAGGCGGAAATCGACAAGATCCAGGCCGAATGGAACGAGACGGCCCGCGCCGTCCCGAGAGACGCGCTGGAGAAATTCAAACGCGTAGCCGATACGTACGACGGCCAGGCCGTCGCGGCGATCGAGCAGCAGGAGGGTTCGGGAGCTTATAGCTGTGGCGGTTGCTTCATGGGCATCACGGCCGAGTGCGTGAACCTGCTGATGACCAAAGACGATATCCTGCGTTGTCCGAACTGCACGAGGATCCTTGTACTGGGCGATTCACTTAAGATGTAGAGCCCGGCCACGGGACCACAGACCGCGGCGTATCTCACGGCCGTCAGGAGTGAACCCGAATTCACATGAACGTTGTTTTGAAGGATTATCGTCGTGCCTGACAAGATAATCGCCCACATCGACGGCGGCAGCCGGGGCAATCCAGGTCCCGCGGCCGCCGCTTTCATTCTGAGCGATTCGAATGGGACACGATTGCAGGCCAAGGCCGTCGTTCTGGGCAAAACCACAAACAACGTGGCCGAATACACCGGCCTGGTCAAAGCACTTGAAGCGGCCGGAAAAGCCGACGCTCAAGAGCTATCTGTTTTCAGCGACAGCGAACTGCTCGTCAGGCAGATTAACGGCCATTACAAGGTAAAAAGCGAACAAATCGCGCCGCTTTATCACCAGGCCCTTGAGCTGCTCAGCCGGTTCAAAAGCTGGAAGGTTCAGCACGTCACGAGGGAGAAAAACCAAGAAGCGGACAAGCTTGTAAATCAGGCCCTGGACCTCGGGCACGACGTGGAGAGCAAACCGGAATCCGCCGGGAAAAAGGGCAAGCCGATTCGGCTCGGCGTGCTCATCAGCGGCAGTGGAACAACGCTGATGAACATCCTCAAGCATATTGAGGCCGGCCAGCTCAATGCGAACGTGGCCGTCGTGATAAGCTCGCGTTCAACTGTGGCGGGCGTCGAGAAGGCGCGAAACGCCGGGCTGGACGTGAAGATTATCCGCAAACAGGATTATCCCGACGTGGAGGAGTTCAGCAGGCACATCGAGCAGGAACTTGTCGCTGCAAAAGCTGACCTCGTCGTCCAGGGCGGCTGGCTTTGCCTGTGGAAGATACCCGCGCGATACGAACATCGCGTGATGAACATCCATCCGGCTTTGCTGCCGAGCTTTGGCGGGCAGGGTATGTGGGGACATCACGTCCACGAGGCGGTACTGAAGGCCGGCTGCAAAATCAGCGGCTGCACCGTCCACTTCTGCACCAACGAATATGACAAGGGACCGATCATTGTCCAGCGCGCCTGCCCAGTCAGAAGCGACGATACACCTGATACCCTGGCGGCCCGAGTCTTCGAGCAGGAATGTATCGCGTATCCGGAGGCGATAGGATTGTTCGCTGAAGGCAAAGTGACCGTTCGCAACGGCATCGTGATCGTCAAATCCTGACGCTATGCGCCTGCCAACCGGCGTATTAACGCACCCGCGAAACCCGGCAAAGCACTGAGCTACTGCGTTTTGGCGACGGCGGGCTGATCCTCCTGCGGCTGTGGCACAGGCTCCTCTGCGCCTTCGAGCCTCAAGTGATCTTCGTCCTGCACATCAATCTTGACAAGTTTCTTGCCGCTGAATTTGCCGGCCAGCACCGCCTCCGAGAGCGGATCTTCGATGTAATGTTCGATGGCTCTTCGCAGAGGCCGGGCGCCGAATTCCGGATTGAAGCCTTTATCGATGAGGAATTCCTTGGCCCGCTCACTCATATCCAGCTTCAAACCGTGCTCGATCAGACGCTTGAACACCTTCGCAAGCTCGTAATCAACGATGGTCTGCAAGTTCTCCCGTGTGAGCGCCTGGAAGACGATCGTGTCATCGACCCGGTTCAGGAATTCCGGTCTGAAGTGGCGCTCGACTTCTTTCTGAAGGATGTCTTTCATCTTCTCGTAGTTTGCCTCGGCGCTCTTTTTGCCGAACCCGAAGCCGGATTGATTCTTGATCAGGTCGGCGCCGATGTTGCTGGTCATAATCATGATGATGTTCTTGAAATCGACGCCTCGCCCGAAGCTGTCCGTCAGCCGGCCCTCGTCCATAATCTGAAGGAGCATGTTGTACACGTCCGGATGGGCTTTTTCGATTTCGTCCAGAAGCAATACGGCGTAAGGGCGTCTTCTGATTCTTTCGGTCAGTTGTCCGCCTTCTTCGTAGCCCACGTACCCCGGCGGAGCGCCGACCAGCCGGCTTACGTTGTGCTTCTCCATGAATTCGCTCATATCCAGGCGAATCAGGGCGTTCTTGTCGCTGAACATGAACTCGGCCAGGGCCTGCGCCAGCAGCGTCTTTCCCACGCCGCTGGGTCCGAGGAATATGAAACAGCCCATCGGACGATTGGGGTCTTTCAGGCCGCTTCGGCTGCGTCGGACCGCCTTGGCGACGGCATTGATGGCCTCATCCTGCGAGACAACCGTTCTGTGCAGCTCTGCTTCGAGCTCCAAAAGTCTCTGGGTCTCTTTCTTTTCCAGCCTCGTTAACGGCACTCCCGTCATGTTACTGACGACCTCTGCGATGATCTCATTGTCCACCACGCCGGTGGACTCTTTGTTTTCCTCGTACCACTCCCTGTGCATCTGCGTTTTTTCATCCAGAAGCTGCTGGGCCTCATCCCTTAAGGCGGCGGCCCGCTCGTAGTCGGCGTTTCGGACGGCCTCGTCTTTCTCTCTTTGGAGTTTTTCTATTTTCTCCTCAATCTGCGTCAGGTCCGGTGGAGGCGTCATGTTCTTAAGACGGACTCTCGCGCCGGCCTCATCGACCACGTCGATGGCCTTGTCGGGCAGGCATCGGCCGGTGATGTACCGGGTCGAAAGCTCCACGGCGTGAAAAAGGGCCTCGTCGGTGAAACGGACCCGGTGATGGGCCTCGTACCGATCCTGAAGCCCTCTGAGAATCTCCAGCGTCTCGTCCTTTGACGGGGGCTCGACTATGATCGTCTGGAAGCGCCTCTCGAGCGCTCCATCCTTCTCGATATGTTTTCTGTACTCGTCCAGCGTCGTTGCGCCGATACACTGGACTTCTCCTCTGGCCAGCGCGGGTTTGAGCACGTTGGAGGCATCGATAGCGCCCTCGGCCCCACCGGCTCCCACCAGCGTATGAAGCTCATCGACGAACAAGATGACGTTCTTGGCCCTTCTGACCTCGTTAATGACCGCCTTGATTCGCTCTTCGAACTGGCCGCGATATTTCGTGCCGGCGACCATCATCGCCAAATCAAGCACAACGATGCGCTTACCCTTGAGGATTTCAGGGACCTGCTTATTGATGATCTGCTGGCTCAGGCCTTCGACAATGGCCGTCTTGCCGACCCCTGCCTCGCCCAGCAGAACCGGATTGTTTTTCGTGCGCCGGCAGAGAATCTGTATCAGCCGCTCAATTTCGTTCTTTCGCCCGATCACGGGGTCAAGCTCATTGCTCTCGGCCAGCAGCGTAAGGTCCCGGCCGAAGCTGTCCAGCGCCGGAGTCTTGCTCTTGGCTTTTCGGCCGACCGCCGGTGTCATTTTCATTCCCAGAGCCGCGGGGCCTTCATCGACTCCCGCGCCCAGCAGATTCAAAACCTCCTGCCGCACGTCCTCGAGCTTCAGGCCCAGATTCATCAACACCTGTGCCGCGATCCCTTCGCTCTCACGCAGCAAGCCTAAGAGGATGTGCTCGGTCCCGACGTAGTTGTGGTTAAGCGAGCGGGCCTCTTCGATGGCGTACTCAATCACCTTCTTGGCCCGCGGCGTTTGCGGAAGCTTGCCCATGGTCACCATGTCCGGGCCGCTCTTGACAAGCTTTTCCACTTCCAGACGCAGCTTCTTGATATCCACTTCCAGGTTTTTCAGAACCGTTGCACCTACCCCGCTGCCTTCTTTAACCAGGCCCAGGAGAATATGCTCGGTCCCTATGTATTCGTGGTTGAATCGCTGGGCCTCCTGATTGGCCAGCGCCATAACCTTCCGCGCACGGTCTGTGAAACGTTCAAACATCGCATACTCCGAAATGTTAATTTCAGAAAGTCTTTGAATCCGACTACGCCGTTTGGCCCTGCTATCCGAGCTGTACGCTGCGGGCACGCCAAACGCGGCGTATTATACCGCACCCAGCCCGTTTGTCAAACACGGCGGTCCATCAAATCCCTGCTCTGGGAGCTGACGGTGCATTTCTCTATATACCCCTGGCAAGGCGGATGTTCATTTTCGGCCCTACTTTTTCAACGACCCCAGTTCTATCGACAAAAAGGCACAACGACTTTCCAATTGTCCTGATAAAAATGTGGGGTTTTGGGCCTTTTTAAGGCGATGCTTCACGTAATAGGACAGGGCCGGCAAGATGTTCACCGGCCGGAAAGTAGTCGGACGAACGCAAGGGGGGTTGTTCGTGCACAAAGCCATGCCGCCGGCCTGCGCTAGCGCCGACAGCGTCATCCGACCTTCAATTCGCGTCTGTATTTGACCTCCCTGCTATTGCGTCAGGTCCGCTATACCTCAGCCGTTGTTTTCCTCGAGCAACTTTCTGAGATACTCATTCTCGCGGCGTGTTGCCTCAAGATCAAAGACCTGGTACTTGATGCAGACCCGCAGGTAGTCCAGCGATTCCTGAAGGCTGCTGATGCTCTTCTCAAGCTTCTGACGGTTTGCCTGCGCCTGTTTGGCGAGCTGAGCCAGCTTCCTTTGTTGTGGATCTGCGGCGTCTCCAAATTCCTTTACCAGTTCGTTGAGCTTGTCTTCCAGGTTTGTCTCGTCCATCACATCTCTCCTCTCGAACACACGTCCCTTTTCAATCACCCTAAGCCTAAATGTAGAGAGCCTCCGAAGCCTCTTGGTCATTAAAGAGTGCAAAACCTATGCCCGGCCCGGAAGGCACGCATTTACTGTTCAATTTCGCCGTTTTTAGCTTAAAAACGGGCAAATAGGACCAGTTTATCTGACGACTGTAAGCTTTATCTCTGTTCTGCGAAAAAAAGGCGTTATGGGGATTGAAACTTCTGGTTGCAAAAAGGCAACATTTCGGTCACAGGCGAATTTTTACACCGGATATAAAAGCAGTATCCCAAGGGAGTTATGCGAGCGTTGATTTGCGTCAACAAACACGTCGTTTCATGACAACATCAATGCTTTTTCAGGGGCATTTTGGCCTGTTTTGCACTTTGTTGAGGTGTTTTTTATATTTTAACTGGCCCGGAGGGCGAGTGTGGTCGGGTCTGTAGATGCATTCTGGCTTTGGGGCGGAAAGCCAAAAACAGACTCGAGAAGCAAATTCGACGGCCTGCCGAGGTGTTATCTCTTGACCGCCCGTGAAAGAACGGAGGTGTAGTATGAGCCGAAAACAAACCACAATAGAAATAGGCCAGTTGAAAGGGCAGTTAAAAGCAGCAAATCGCGAGAGTGATTTTCGTCTGCTCAAAATGGTCCTGGTCATGATCATATTAGCGGTCATCGCCGGCCTGATGTACGGGAAGATCCACTTGTTATAGTGCTTCAGGACTCGGCGTCGCCGCGATCGAGGATTTCTTCGTCGTCCCGTCGCCACCCGGGATCCACGATGCACAGGAACTTTAAGTCGGAATCTCCCGTGTTTTCAATATGTTGTATGGTACGGGGCGGGATGTAAACTGCACAGCCGGGGCCGATGGCGAAGGTTTCCCGGTCGATGTGCATCATGCCCTCACCGGCCAGTACGTAATAGACTTCGCAGGATTCGAGTCTGTGAGGTTTGGTCTTTTGGCCGGGGCCGACCTCTGCATGAGCCAGACTGTAACGAATATCCAAAGCTGCTTTATCAGGGTGCAACAGCTCTCTTAGAATTGAGCCGTCCCCCGCGATAAACTCCCGGCAATCTCTCAAGAGCTTTACGAACATAGTCATCCCCCCAGGAGAATCGAGCCTTGCGTTGAACCTTCCGTAAAGAACGTCCCGGCCACACAGGCGGTCTGCAAACAAGCTAATGTTGCGGCCAATAGCGCGCGAAGTGCAATTCCGCCTATGTTGCGAGCCTTCTCGGGGGCCAGTGCACAAAAACCCCCGACAAAAATGGCCATGGAGGCAAGGTGGGCGAAGCCGCACAAAGCATAAGTCGTAATCACCGCCGAACGGGGGTGCTGCAGAAGATTCTGCTCCAAGGCGGCGGCCAAATCCCTGTAAGCCACAACCTCGGTAACAATCAGTCGCTCGCCGATGATTTTGGAAACTACGCCCGCATCGGACGGCGGAACGCCCAGCACTAACGTGAATGGATAAAAGATGTAGCCGCAAATCACCTTCAGCGACCAGTCGCCGTGAAGACCCAGAAGCGGATTTATCTTTGCGCCCAAAGCGGACAGCAATAGGTCAGCCAGCGCAACCAGACCCAAAATAGCTATGAGCAGGGCCACAATCCCGACGATCATCCTCACGCCGGCGTTTGCGCCGCTGATGAGCGCCTCAAAAAGGCTTTTCTCCTTTTCATAGAAAGGCCGAACGTGGACGCCCAGTGTTTCGGGCTTCTCGCCCTCGGGAAGAATAATCTTCGACATGAGCAGCGCCGCCGGCGCCGAGAGCAAAGACGCCGAGACCAGGTGCCCGGCAATCCTCGGGAATTGATGGATCAGACTGAATACGTAGAGCGCCAGAACATTCGAGGCCACGGTCGCCATCCCCGCGGTCAAAATAGTGCAGACCTCGGATCTGGTGGTCCGGCTCAGATAGGGCTTGACCGTAAGGGTGGATTCGATCCCCACAAAAATGTTACTGGCCGTAACCAGAGATTCGGCCCCCGATACCCTCATGAGCCGGGTGAACATATAAGCGAACCCTCTGACAATCAAAGGCATCACACCGAAGTAGTACAGAATCCCGATAAGAGCTGAAAAGAAGATGATCGTGGGAAAGGCCTGGAAGGCCAGAATGAACCCGAGTGACTTTTCTCCGGCTTCGTTTGTCTGGCCCGGCGCCAGCGCCAGCGGGCCGAACACGAACTTCGCCCCCGCGGACGCCGAATCCAGAACCTTAACCACCACGTCATTGACGATAAGGAACAGTTTCGAGCCGCTGGGGACAACGAAAATGAATGAAGCGACTAATAGCTGAAGCCCAATCCCCCAGCCGATGACCCTCCAGTTCATATTCTTCCTGTCGGCCGACAAGACCCACGCAAAGCCGGCCAGGACGAATATGCCCGCAAAGCTGACGAGATTATAAATATCCATTTCTTGCCTCTGAAACACCTATTCCCAGAGCAAGCGTCATAAGAAGCATTGTTACGTCTGAAAGGAACAAGTGTGTCAAGTATCTTTCGTGCGTAGTTGGCTAAGAATCGCCATAACATGAAATACCCTATCAGCCAGCATAGCGGTAAAACTATCAGCCGCCATCATGCCATGACACACTATATTGCGTATATTCCAACCCCTTTCGTCGGTAAATAGAATTCGCAAGTAAAGAGCAGCATCTTCCCCCAGTACATTGATAACAAGCTCATCTCTTAAAACTTCATCAAATGTCTTTAGAACAAGACACCCGGTACGATGCTTTCTGTATATGGCTCCACCGTTAAGCTCGACGATTCTCCTTACAGCGTTTTCTACTTGTGGGATAAGAAGGTGCAATGCGATGATGAATTCACCTCTCAAATAGGCATTCAACCCTAACTCGATAATTACCTTCTTATCTTCCTCAAAAACAGGAGACTTACGTGCATAATCAACAACTTTCTTACCGGTCAATCCATACTTTTCTTTTAGTTTCTGTAGTACCAACCTAAGGAAAATTGCCTCAAATTTCATGTTCTGAGATATCTGTAGAACAACGCGCCCGTCCATATCATCCGTGATGGACCCAACTTCCGCAGAGGGTCTGCCTTGGTCATCTTGTATAACCACTGGCATATCAAACATGATAGGATTCTTCTCTGATAGGTCGTGGATTTGATCTTTCACATCACACTGCTTAGGAATGTAGCTACCTGCGATTCGTTTCATGCTTCCGTCAAAGTCATCCGAGATAATACTCTCGACATATTTGTCCATCTCTTCCTTCGGTATTTTGACGGGAACCGAAAAAGCAGATAATTCATCCTTGCATTTTTTCCCTATTTCGCGTAACCTCACAGCTACAGCATCGGCATCTGACTTCAAACCGAAATCCACGTAAACCGAATGTATTGTCCGCAACCATGAAGATGCTGTTAATGCATCAGCTTTCTCAACCAAGATGAGGAAAGCTTCCCCGTATTTTGTAAGAACCCTTCGCACATCACCTTTTTTATCCATCTTTCTATAGTAACTCGCAAGGCGAATTGCGATGTCTTTAATTGCAAAGGCATCCACTTCAGATAGTTCGCTCGCATTTGCCGTTTGCTGCAACTTGTCCTCAAGATCATCAATGATCTTCGTTTTCTGACTATCAGAAAGCGGAAGTCCTTTATTCGCAAGGAGCAGGTCGTAAGTAAGTCCCCAGACTCGGGTGTCTCCATCACTATCATGTCGCTTCTCATACGACATGATAGTGTCGCATATTTGCCTGACCCGATCCCCGTCGTTCAGACTTAGAGATAATGCCAAAGCCCTTTCCAGCTTTGTGATCACACTTTTGACATATTTATGGCAGTCTCTGTGAGCAATGTCGGCAGTGGCATCGATCACTATCCGAGCCATCTCAGGGTCGGCATTCTGACCTGTAACGTGACGGCTGAAATCCCAGACTAGTGACGCATAGCGTGTACGCAATATCGGGTGGCCCGCCTCTTTCGCTCTCATTGCCCAGTAACTCAGCATTTGTGGGTTCACACAGCGAATGCTTGGCCACTCGCCTATCCGCCCATCATCCCCAGGGAACACCCACTTCGGGCCGAAATATAATCCCCAGCCTGTGTCAGTATTGGAGTAATCTTCCCAGAATCCGAAGGCCATTTCTTCAGCCTGAAGCTCCTCACTCGGATTGTCTCCCCTCCCTTTAATCTCATGTCGCAGTTTCTCCAAAGCACTTTCAATCTCATGCTCACTATATGGCTTGTCTCCCTGTTCAAATCTAAGTAAGACATCTTTCAGATCCGTCCTTGTATCATTCATATCAGATCTCGATATCAACTACCATGATCTATTGGAGACCCTGATTCTCCTTCAATCCGAAGAGGATGTTCATGTTCTGGACGGCCTGCCCCGATGCGCCTTTTACGAGATTGTCGAGCACGGAAAAGCATACGATCCTGCCCTTAACGCACGCCGGGAAAACGTGGCAATAGTTAGTGCCGGCCACGTCTTTGACGGCGGGGGCCTCTTTGCGCACCTGCACAAAAGGCTCTGCACTATAGAAATCGACGTAAAGCTGGAGCAGCTCTTCAGAGCTGATCTGGCTCTTCGGCTGAGAATACACGCTCGAAAGGATTCCCCTGTCAAACGGTCCCACGTGCGGCTGAAACAGTATCCGGACATCAGCCCCGGCGATCTCGCCGGCGATCTGCTCCATCTCGGGCGTATGGCGATGCGTCCCAATTCCGTACGCGAACAGATTCTCATTCATATTGGGAAAATGAAATTTGGCCGAGGGGTTCTTGCCCGCTCCCGACGCGCCCGTCACCGAATTGACGATAATCGAATCCAGCTCGATCAGCCCTTCCCTCAGCAGCGGTGCAATCGCCAAGATCGCCGCGGTCGGAAAACAGCCGGGATTCGCCACCAAATCCGCGTCCTTTATCTGCTCGCGGAACAGCTCCGGCAGCCCGTACACGGCCCGGGCCAGATTGGCCGTATCCGTATGCTTGACGGCGTAGAACTTCTCGTAAACCGCGGCATCCTTGAGCCGGTAGTCCGCGCTGAAGTCAATAACTTTCAGCCCCGCTTTCAGCAGCCTGGGCACGAATTCCATCGAGACTTTGTGTGGCAGGCAGCATAAAACCACATCAGCCAGGTCGGCCAGCTTGCCAAGGTCCAGCGGCTCGATCGGCAAATCGCACCGCCCTCTGAATTGCGAAAAAACATCCTCAACCGCTCCACATTCGGCGGGTATAGCGGTCAGGTAGGTCAGCTTGGCCTTGCCATGCTGGAGGATAATCTTCATCGACTCGGCGCCGGTATAGCCGCTGGCTCCGATTATTGCAACCCGTATCATTTTAAATTCTTGCTTCATGTGTAAACTACACTCCGAAAAATGTCTCCGGAGGAATATCACCCCGGTTAATCCGCTGTTTTAAACTTTTCCAGGCCAATTTCTCGAATCCGCTTGAGATTACCTATTCTGTCCGTGCGAAATACAAAACCCATCAGTTTCGAGACGAAGTTGTTCAGCTTCCTGCACCGCTTCAGATCTTCGAATTCCCTGCACTCGGCACACGTACCATAGTCTCTGTCCACAGCACATTTTTTGACCGGACAATTTCTGAACATGGGTTTGTCGCTGTGGCACCCGTGGCACTTTAGCTTTTTGAACGCCCCGCAGTCCGAACATACCAGACCGCAGTAAGCCACGATCTTTCCGTCAGTGCTCTCGGCCATTTTCTGCCGTCCTTCTGCTTCAGGCGCATCGCGTCCGGCTGTTTGACTCCGCCAGCCGCAACAAAAGAAACAGCCGCCGGAATCCCCTCCCGGCGGCCATTGTAATTCTCCAGGAGCAAAAGTGCAAATCAGCGCTTTGAGAACTGGAATCTTCGCCGCGCGCCGCTTTGCCCGGGTTTCTTGCGCTCGACCATCCTCGGGTCACGGGTGAGGTGTCCGCCGTCGCGCAGAGCGTGGATGAAATTGCTGTCATAATTCCGCAGGGCTCGGGCAATTCCAAGCAGCGAAGCACCGGCCTGGCCCGTGGTCCCGCCGCCGCTGACGTTGATGAAGATATCGAACGCGTTTTCCGCGTTGACGGTCTTCAGGGGCGAGAGCACCGCTTCTCTGTCCTGCACCCTTTTGAAGTATTCGTCCAGTTGTTTCTTGTTGATTACCAGCTTGCCGCTGCCGGGTTTGATCCTTACGCGAGCGACGGAGCTTTTCCTTCTGCCGGTGCCCCACCAGTATCCGCCTTTCGACTCCTTAACCGGGCTGGATGCAGCCTTGGGCTGGCTTTCGGGGGCCTGAGGGATCAGCTTATCGCCGGGCTGACTAACTTTAGTCTCTGTCATAGCTCAAAATCTTTACTTAAAACAGTTCAATCTTTTCGGGTCTCTGGGCCTGGTGCTCATGCTCCGGACCGCGATAAACCTTCAGTTTCTTCAACATTTGTCTGCCGAGGCTGTTTTTCGGCATCATTCGCCGCACAGCCAGCTCGACAACCTTCTCGGGCTTGCGCGCCATCATATCGGCAAAGCTGATATACCTGTGCCCTCCGGGGTAACGCGAGTAAGACTCGTATTCCTTGACTTGGGCCTTCTTGCCGGTCAGCTTGATCTTCTCGGCGTTGACAACGATCACGTAATCGCCCGTATCGACGTGCGGCGTGTACGTTGGCTTTGTTTTGCCCATAAGGATAGGCGCGATCTTCGCCGCCATTCGACCGAGGACAACACCCTCGGCGTTCACAAGCAGCCATTTCTGCTCGACCTGATTCTCTTTTGCCATAAAGCTTTTCATAGTAACTCTCTCGTTCTACCACTAAAAGCTCTTTATTCTAGCCCATTCATTCAGGCTGTCAAACTATTTTGCGGGAAAAATTCAGGAATTTCCACTTCATCAGTTCGCTGAGCAATTTCCCCGTTTGAAATTGGCCTTGATTCGTGCGGTTATTCCAGCACAAAGAATACAGCCAGCACCTACGCATTGGGTTTGTTCTCCCGGAGCCGCCGACGGGACTTATTCTCATAATCCTCTGTGAAAAAACACTTTGCGCTCATTCAGGCTTTCGGAAAATGGCTTCCTTTTGGACAATCGTAGCTGCATTGACCGTCGCTTTCCGGGTAAATGAGCCTCCATTTGGCCGGACGATGGTCTTGTGGAACGATTCGCCTATGATGTCGCATCTTCTTTCACAGGCAAGGTCACGAAAAACGTCGTCCCCTTGCCTAACTTGCTTTCGACGCGAATATGGCCGCCGGTACGAGCCACCACATCCTGTACGATACAGAGTCCCAGCCCCGTCCCGTGGCCCCGGGGTTTGGTCGTGAAAAAGGGTTCAAAAAGCCGCTCGAGATTCTCCGGTGCAATCCCGCCGCAGTCATCGGAAAAACGCAGCTCCACCCGGCCCTCACTCGCCGCTGCGCTGATAACAACCTGGTGGGCCTTTGTGCCATCGGCCGCCTGGATGGCGTTTTCGAGAAGTGCAAAGAAAAGCTGCTCCAGGTCTGTCTCGTTCATCGACGCAGAGGGCAGTTTGTCCATATTCTCGAGACGCAGCGAGACCCGTGCCTGGCGTGCACTTTCCTCCAGAAGTCTGACCACTCTCTCGGCCGTCGCGTACAGACTGACTTGCCCAAAACGGGTGTCCGAAGACTGCCTGGCAAAATGACGGAACCGGTTGATGATGGAGGTGATATTGGAGACCTGGCCAATACTGTCCTGAAGCCTTCTGATCGCCGTGCTCGAACCCGAGGTTGCCATTAGCTCGTCCAATACGTTGTCCAGCGAGAGGTGAATGACGGTCAGCGGTTGCGTGATTTGATGCGCAACGGTCGCGCTAAGCGTTCCCAGTGAGGCGAGCTGCTCGGCGCGGGCCATTTGCGCGCGGAACTTCGTGAGCTCCGCTTCCTTCTGCCTGGATTCAGCCATATCCCTGCACACGGCCACGGTCCCCGTGGCCTCGCCTCGGTCGTTTCTCACCATAGTAACAGAGATGTAGCACGGGAAAAGAGTCCCGTCTTTTTTGGTGTGCCACGCCTCGCCGGCGTATGAGCCGCCTTTTCTTATCTGGGCGAAGATCTCCTCGTATCGATCCATTCGATCTCGGGCGTATAGGTCGGCGGTCTTCATTCCTGCCATCTCCCGCCGGGTGTAGCCGTGCATACGAGCATACGCCTCGTTGACGTACAACAGCCGCGATTCCACGTCGCCTATCGCCACCCCATCAATGGATTGTTCAACCGTCGAGCTCAGAGTCATTATCTGTTCTTCGGCGCGCTTCATGTCATCGATGTCTCGTGCGACGCCCATCACGACCGTTTTGCCGCCGCCGTCTCTAATGGGCAGAAGATTGGTGTGGTACCAGAGAAGCCGGCCCCTCAGCTCAGTCAACCGCACGATGCTCATGGCTTGTTTGGTTTCGATGACCTGACGTACAGCGACCATCCGCCGGTCGGCCACGTCTTTGGGGAATACGTCCCACATTGTCTTTCCCACGAGATCTTTAAGCTCGACTCCCATCGCCACAGCCGTGCTTCTGTTCGCGAACAAAAAGACGCCGCTTTCGTCCATAACGCATATAGAGTCACCGGAGCTTTCCACTAACGTTCTGTATTTCTCCTCGCTTTCGCGCAGTGCCTGCTCGGCCTTCTTGCGCTCGGTTATGTCAGCGGCGATGGTACAAACCGCATAAGGCTCCCCCGATGTATCAAGAAGTGGAAATCTCGTACCCTGGAACGTTCGCATTTCGCCTTTTACATTCAACTGATCCTCTATTTGCAATAGCTTGCAGTTCCCAATGACTTCCCTGTCATCGGTCAGAATCCTGTTCGCTTTATCAGGGGAGTGAATATCATATGGGGTCTTGCCTATGATCTCGCAACTATCCACCCCCAATACGTTTTCCGCCTCTCTGTTGACCATGACGTATCTTCCCTGAATGTCCCGGACTACAATAACGGAGCTGGTATAGTTCAGGATTCCCTGGATGAGTGTTTGATTTTCCCTTATGGTTTCCAGTCTCTTCCTGTGTTCGGTGATGTCGATATTTGTCCCGATCATCCTCAGCGGTGTGCCATCGTCACTATAAGCAACTACCTTGCAGCGCCCCAGAATCCAAATATAGTCTCCTGATTTGGTGGCAAGTCGATACTCGACCTTGACGGAGTCCGTTTTCCCTTCCAAATGTCCCTTCACCGCGTCAAACACAGAAGCCCTATCATCGGGATGAACCCGCTTTTCCCATTCCTCCTGTGACTCCGAAAGCTCCCCCGGCTCATACCCCAACATCGTGGCGTGACGCGGATTCCGATAGACTTCGTTTGTGACCATGTTCCAGTCCCACAGGGCGTCATTGGTCGTCTCCATGGCCAAACGGAATCTTTCCTGACTGTACCTCAGTGCCTCCTCCGCTTTTTTGCGATCGGTAACATCGGTGGCGGTGCACGCCAGGAACAATGGTTCTCCCTTTTCATTCCTGACCACCGTGGCGCTCATCAATGCAGGAAAGACGGTGTTGTCTTTTCTTTTGTGCCACACCTCCTCCGCTGTATAGCTGCCTTCCAGCATGAGCCGCCGATTCAACTCGTTTACATGTTCCAATTGCTCTTGATTATGGAAGGTCGAAAGGTGCCGGCCGACCAACTCCTCCGGCCTATAGCCGTGCATCCGCGCAAAAAGCTCGTTCACGTAGGTCAGATTTCCTTCGAGGTCGCTCATGGCAACACCGTGACCCGCCTTGTCGGCAATCGTCTTGAATTTTCTGATTTCCTCCTCCGCTTCCTTGCGCTGGCCGATGTCATACATGACGCCCTGGAGGAATAGAGGCTGGTCATTTTGGTCTTTCACAATGGCGGCTTCGTCACGGAACCACACGATGCGCCCATCCTTGCCGACCATGCGATATTCTTGGACAAACGCCTTCTTCTCGGAATGACTCTGAATGACTGCCCTCAAGACGCGCTCTTTATCATCCGGGTGCAGCCGCTCGCGCCATAAGTCGGAATCGGCTTTGTATTCTTCCGGGGTGAAGCCGATCAAACCTTCGATCTGAGGACTTACGTACAGAGTCGTGCTGGCTTGGTCAAGTGCGGCGATGTATGTGATGGCCGGGATCTGCTCTACAAGCGTGCGATACCTTGCTTCGGACTCCCGCAGCTCCTGTTCGACCCGCTCAAGCTCGCAAACACGCCGGCGCAGCCGCTCCAACTCTTCTGACAATTCCGATTCGGTCCTGCTCTCGTCGCACATTCTGCTACTCTACTACCGCGCTGACCCGGCGATTATACACCACCGGCGCAAACAATGCCAGTCCCCGCCTTGTAAGCACTCAGGCATACAAGGCTTTTAGATAATACACTCAGGCGCGCCTGTCAAGGGTGGAGTCAAGAATTCTCAACGGCCGCGAAATGCCGCGCATCTCCGCCAGGTGAATCCTGCAAACAAAGCATCATGTTGCTGCCGCCGCCTGAAGTGATTGCCTTATCTGAAAATCTTTTTCATGGCCCGTGCCGTTTTTTCGGGTCTGCCGGGCGCGAAGGGCAGCATCTCGGCGGTAACGTAGCCATCGTAACCGATGTCGGCGAGGGCTTTTTTGACCGTCTGGAAATCCACGTCGCCTTCCAGCAAATCGACAAAGCCTTCCGCTGTCCCGGCGGAGCGATTGAAGTCTTTTACGTGCACGCGCTTTATCCGCTTGCCAAGAATGCGAATCCACTGTTCGGGATAGCCGGTCAGCAGCACGTTGCCGACGTCAAAATATGCACCGACCATTTTGGAGCCGAAGCTGTCGATAAAGTCCCGCATCTCCAGTGGGCTCAGCAGGAATTTGTTCCAGACGTTCTCGATACAGATCGTCACGCCGGCCTTCTCGGCGGCCGGCAGGATTTTCCGGACCGCTTCAGACGCTCTTTGGTAGCAGACGTCGTATGGAATCACTTCGGCGTCCGGCAGAAAGAACACATCGACGGCGCCCGGCACGAAAAGATATGCATCCGTGCCGAGCCATTTGGCGATTTGCAGGGCCTTGCGATTGAAGTCGATGCTCTTATTTCTGATTTTCTCGTCGTTGGCGGTCGGCGAGCACGTCCAGTTCTCGCCGGAGGCAAGGCTTGCGATTTCAATGCCAATCTTTTGAGCCGTCGCGGTGATATCTTCGCACTGGGCCTGCGTGGCTCGGTTCGTCAATACCCCTGTGCCGGCAACCGCAAGCTCAATCGCGTCGAATCCGAGCTCTTTCGCCTCCTTCATGGCTTCGGCTATCGGTTCCCGGGCTTCCAGTCCCCCTTCGAACATCCAGTAACTCGCACTTATTTTCATATTTCTACCCGCCTGATAATTTATGACCATTTCAATACCTGCATTTTCCACGTAGCAGCAGTATAATAGCAACACGAATGGTCGGCAATACGTTAATGTTTCTGCGGTTAGAAAGGGACGGCAAATGACCGAACGAATCTCAAGACATCTGTTCGTAACGGTAGGGGCGACGGTTGTTTTACTCTTGGTCGCTCAGGGGCGGGCGGGCCAGCTCCAATTTCCAGGACCTGAGCCGGGTGAGGGCCGAGGCAAGGCGGATTCAACCGCGCTCGTCCTGGAGAATGCGGTTCTTTCGTGCAGATGGAGCGTCTCCGAGGACCGGCTTAAGCCGGAAAGTATAACGGACAAGCTGTCGGCGGACACGCTTGAGCTGCGAAAAGCAGAATGTTTCCAACTGATTCTGGACGGCGAACGAATTGTCAAGGCGTCCAATTTGAGAATCATCGGCAAGCCCGAAATGAAAAATCTGGAGCCACAGCCCAAGTCGTGCCGATTAGCTGAACGATTCGCGGGCAAACAGATTGCTCTTACACTAATCTCGCCCGACGAAAATCTCAAAGTCGAGTGGCGCGGAATTCTCCGCGACGGCTCGAACTACGTGCGGCAGGAGATCACCTTCACGGCAAAGAACGACGCAATCAAGATAAAGGAAATCGTGCTGTGGGAGCTGGCGGTCGAACACAGCCGGGTCATGGGAACCGTGGACGGCTCGCCTGCGGCGGCGGGCAACGTATTTTTCGCCTGCGAGCATCCCCTCTCAAAGAGCCAGATGCTGCAGGGAGACCCAAGTTCGTTTCGATGCAGCCTGCCCCGCAACAATCCGCTCGATCCGGGTAAACCTCTAACAGTTAGCTCCGTCGTCGGCGCCGTGCCGGAGGGGCAGTTGCGCCGAGGCTTCCTGTACTATATCGAGCGCGAGCGGGCGCATCCGTACCGGCCTTTCCTGCATTACAACAGTTGGTACGACATCGGCTACGGCGTGGAGAAAATACAGCCGGAGAAGCTTTCCGCAGTGATCGACCTGTTCGGCAGGGAGCTGATCAAACAGCGCAACGTGAAGATGGATTCGTTCGTCCTGGACGACGGGTGGGACGATCCCGCTTCGCTGTGGAGGTTCCACGAGGGTCTTCCGGACGGCTTTGCCCCGCTGAAGCAGACGGTGGAGAAGTATGACTCGGTCTTAGGTGCGTGGCTCTCGCCCTTCGGCGGCTACGGCGAAGCCAAAAAGGCAAGGCTCAAGTATGGTCAGGAGCAGGGCTTCGAGACGAATAAGAGCGGCTTCTCGCTGGCCGGGCCGAAGTATTACGGCCGATTCCGGGACGTGTGCGTCGGGATGATCTGCCAGTACGGATTGAACTACTTCAAGTTCGACGGCATCGGCGTTGGCGGCAGACCCGCCGGGGCTGATCCTGAATTCGCCCTCGACATGGAGGCCCTCTTGCAGCTTATCAGCGAGCTGCGCCAAGTCAAGCCGGACGTGTTCGTAAACGTGACGACGGGCACGTGGGCGTCACCTTATTGGCTCTGGTACTGCGACTCGGTCTGGCGTTCCGGCGCGGACTGGAGCACCCACGGGGCGGGAACCGAACGCCAACGGCAGATCACCTATCGCGACAAGGAAACCTACCACAACGTGGTCCGCCGCGCGCCGCTGCATCCGCTCAACTCGCTCATGACGCAGGGCATTATGTTGGCCAACCACGGACTTCCAAATCAGAACGAAGGATTCCCCGACGACGCTCGAGCCTTCTTCGCCGGCGGAACGGACTGTCAGGAGTTGTATATTACGCCCTCGATGATGACGCCCTCCGACTGGGACGCCCTGGCCGAGGCGGCCAAATGGTCGCGTGACAATTCGGACGTATTAGTGGACACGCACTGGGTGGGTGGCGACCCCGCCGAAGGACAAATCTATGGCTGGGCCTCATGGTCGCAGCACAAAGGCATTTTGTCGTTCCGCAATCCGAGCGACAAGCCGGGCGCGATCACGATAGACATCGGCAAAACCTTCGAGCTGCCCAACGGGGCCGCGCAAAAGTATTCTCTGCAAAGCCCGTGGAGGCAGAATGCCGGTAAGTCGGCGATTGTCGTCACGGCGGGAAAAGAACACTCGTTCGAGCTAAAGCCCTTTGAAGTGCTGGTGTTTGACGCAACAAGTTTAGTCCATTAGTTGATTAGCGAATTGGCGATGGGTGGCAGCCTCAAAGCCGAAGGCTTTGGGGATGGCGCGATACCACCCTAAAGCTTCGCTTGAGGGTACCACTCGGCCGCTATAGGTATTCAATGAAGTAGGCTTCCTCTGACTCCTCATTGAATATCAAAATTTTAATTTGGGTTCGTTTGGTTTTCCCCCACTTTTCCTCGAACTTATATACCTTCGGATTATCCCATTCGTTGGGTGTGAACCATTCGGGAGGCTGCTGGCTTTGGGCAGTATACAAGGGCAGGTTGCCGCCGCCAAAAGTGACGGAACGTGTATTTGTATTAGGATCAAATTCAGTTTTATCTGCGCCTTTCCAATGAAGATCACCGTTCTTGTAGTACTCCCATTCAAATTCTTCAAATATTCTCGATTTGAGAATCAGTTCTACGTCGGCCTTGCTGATCTTGAAGCGCATGACATACGCATGCCTACGACCCCATGGTGAAGTATCGAGGTCGTCAACTTTAAAGTCAGCTATAGATTCCGGAATCGGCTTTAGCACGTACGTCTTGAAAATCCCTGATTCTCGACGGCTAAACGCATGGTCTCCATTACTGCCGGGCGCTCGACTACAACCTGCAATCTCGGTTATTAATATCAAAGCTACCGCGGAAGAATAGACGAACCAGCCATCATTGATTCTGCTTGACATTATCGAACTCTCCCATCAATTTTTGCTTTCCATTCGGCTTTCATATTATAGGGATGAGAAAAAGGAAAGTCAAGTTGAACGGTAGGTCAAGGCCCACCCTGCCAGCCTGAAGCAAAAACACATTGTTTCACGAGCGGAAGTTCGTAGCCAGGCGGACCATAGTCTCGTAATTTTGCATGATCCTTGGCGTGATTTTCCGGTCGATGGGGGCCGATGACGGCATCAGGATGAAGCCTTTGCCCTCGCCTTGTGTCCCCCCGTCCAGGCTTCTCTTGACGATCTCTTCAAACTGGTCCGGCTCGGTGTTCGCTATGTCGGCGAACTCTATATTCCCGAAAAGCACCAGCTCTTTGCCGTACTGCCTGCGAACGTAGGCAAGCTCCACGTCGCCATGCGGCGGCGGCTCGATGGGGTCGATAGCGGCGGCGCCCATCTCGACTATGTAATCGAGAACCGCGCGAATCCTGCCGTGGCAATGAATCCGGGCAAAACCGCCGTGCTTGCGGATCGCTTCCACCATCGGGCCGGTGTAACGCACGACGTATTCTTTGAACAAATGCGGCGGCAGGTAAGGCTGCGTAGCATATTCCGGCCCGTAGATGCGCCACAGATGGCCTGCGAAGGCCTCGGCGGTCGCCTGCGTCCTGGCGTATATGCAGCGGGCAAGTTTCTCAAGCAGCCGGTGAAACAGCCTCTGCTCGGTCAGGGCAATCACCATGAAGTCTTCCATGCTGAAAAGAGACGCCGCAGCGCAAAGCGGGTCTTCCGTATCGACCATGACGATGCCGCGATCGCCGAGTTTCCTGTCTTCTTCGATCAAGCCCGTGACATCAACTTCTTCGGCGAACACCTCATCAGGCAAGTTAAGATAAGCCTTCAAATCGTCTGTGTTCTTGAGCAGCGGCTCGACCACCCACGTAGTATCCACATCGGGGCTGCGGCGCGTCAGGGACGTTAGGGTTCTGCCGCCGGCTTTCAACGTCACGCGGCTGAAACGGTGTCCATCCTTTACGTACTCCTCGAGCCTGTGACGTGAAAAATCGACCTCGTGGCTGCGTGACTTAACCGGACTTCGCATTCGAATTAGGTCGGTTTGCTCCTCAGCCAGTTGGAGCAGCGATGTCCATGACGGGTCGTTATAGACATTGAACGGGTCGGGATCGGATGGATTAACGGTGAATCCGCCGATTTCATAGAAATTGACCGCCGGCCGGTCCACCGGTTCGCCTCGCAGTGTCGCCATCAGCCTCTCACGCCGGCTCATCATGGCAGAAGTCCCATGTCACGACCGGCCCGCATCATCATGCTTTGAGGCGCCCACAGGCGGCCCGCTGGGGCGGTCCGTCAAGCTCTTGAACAGCGAGCGGATGTTAAAGAAGCCGCCGATGGTAACCACAATCGCCACACCGGCAAAGACAATAAGACTTGCCGCGAAGAAAACTGTCCAGAAGTTGATCCAAAACGTCATTACAGCCTACTCCTTATAGCCCAAGGTTCTGTTCCGGTCGGGAAACAACAAAGAGCCGACCACCATCAGTGTCATCGCAAGTGCGATCACAACCAGTCCCACGACCGCACTAGAGACTTCGATATCCAGCCAGTCCTGAACGGGCTTCAGCCCTAAGAAAGCGCCGAATCCGCAAATCAGGGACAAATACGCTCCGACCTTGCTGGCTGGTTTCCAGTACAGACCGAAGACCAGCAGGGCAATGGCGCCCGTGAAATAGATGGCTCCGGAGATGGCCATGTAATCCCACAGGTCCTGACCTAAATCGTACCAGAGCCCCCAAACCAGAGTGAAGATTCCAATTGCGACGATAAAGATTCTTGTCAATAACACCCGTGCCTTCGACGACAAGCCCCTCTTAAACCAGGGCGCTATTACATCCTGGGTCAGTACCGTGCTCCAGCACAGCAGGTAGCTATCATGCGTGGACATGAACGCCGCCAACATGCCCGCCGTGACAATACCGATCATTCCCATGGGCAGGATCTGGCCCAGGAAAACCGGCATTGCCATCAGGGTCGCCTGAGGATCGGCCGTGCCGCTATCAGGAAGGAAGAGGTTTTTCAACGTTTCATGCTGGGCAATAAAAACAAAAGCGGAAATTCCGAGAAAGTAGGGGATCAGAAAGCGAATCAGAAATCCGACCGAGGCAAAGGTATAAAGCCTCTTAACCGTTCTGACGCTGTCGGCCGAGCAGGCGCGGATCACCGCCGTCTGCCAGATCGCACAGTTGACCAGACCCAGGAAGAACATCCATATCACGTATGACGTGCCGAAGCCCTCACTGTGGAACGGATTGAAACCCGCCTCGCCCTTCAAGGTCGAGACGGTGTCGATAATGTTGCCCCAGCCGAGACAACGGATCGACAGCACCGTAGCCGCTAAGAGGCTGAACGACAGAATGACGAACTGAATATAGTCGAGAACGACGACTGAGACCATGCCGCCCAAAGCCGTATAAAGCAACACCATGGCCAGCAGGGCCGTCATGATGATCTTCAGGTGAATTTCTTCGGTTAAGCCGGTGACTCCCATGATAAAAAGCGAGCTGGCTTTGAGAAACATACCCATGTTGAGGATGCCGGAGAAGGCCAGGATCGTTCCGCCCAAGATTCGCACGCCGTGCCCGAATCGCTTTTCATAAAATTCCGGGATGGTCATTACCTCCATTCGGCGCAGCGGCACCACGATAAACCCAGTCAGGCCGACAACCAGTGACACGATTGCCGAGGCCAGCGCAATGTGAAACGCGGCAAAGCCCCCCGTGAAACCTTTCTGGGCCGAGTACATGACCGTCACCAGCCCCAGCTCCGTTCCGATCATGGTGGCCACGCCCAGGAACGTCTTTAGCCCGCGCCCGGCAACCATGAAATCCGTTACGTTGCTGATGTAGCGCCTGATATAGACCCCGACGGCGACAACGAAAAGCACGTAGCCCGCGACAATACACCAGTCTAAAGCGGTGAAATTGGATACGATTCCGGCTGCACTCAAGTCCATATTGTTCTCCGTTCGTTGAATTAGCTCACAGCGATTACCCTTTCGCAGCAGGGCGGGTCACTCTTTCATGGATAGCTGCTCTTCGACAAGCTGACGATACTTGTTCTGTTCGTCCGAGCCTCTGTGCCCCGCGGCTCCTTCTTTCCAGGCCGACCTGGCCTCTTCCAGGCGCCCAAGGGCTTCCAGCGATTTGCCTCGCCAATATTGGGCCGCGGCCTCCTGGGGTCTGTTCGAGCGCCCGACGCCGATATTTTCCGGATACGTCAGAGCCGCCTCGAAGTCGCGCAAAGCGCCGGTAAAGTCCTTGTTCTCGAAACGCCGCCGGCCTCGTTCGACGTGGGCCTTGTGGAAGATGTCCCACGTGATACTTTGGCCTTCCCAGTTGACAAAGTATGGCGTCGATTCCAGCAAAGTGATAGCATCCCCGTATCGCTGCTCATCGAGATACGCCTGGGCAAGCATGATGATGACGTCCGCGCGTCTGATCGTCTCAAACGGCGTTGACTCCATCACTTTGATCGCCTCAGGTCGCTTCTTTGCCGCCAGGAGAACATCGGCCAGGTCCCGGTACAACGTCTGGTCCTTCGGCCGGGCAGTGATGGCCTTTCGGTACAATCCCTCGGCCTTCGGAAGATCCTCCTCGGCCGCCCACGCGTAGAGAGCGAGATTGCGAAATGCAATACTTAAAGATGAGTCTAAATCAGCCGCCTTTTGCCAGTGCCGTATGGCCTCATCCAGCCGGTCCAGGTGAGCGTAGAGATTCCCGAGGTACAGATGGGCCTGAGCATCGTTAGAATTGTTCTTCGTCGCGTACTGTAATACCTCGACCTCTTCCGGGCGGGATGGAAAGACATAATCCTTGTGAATTCCGGCCGCTTCATCGAGGTACGCCCGTGCTTTGGTCTTGTCTTTCTGCATCGCCGTAAAGTAGGCCAGATAATAGACCGGCAACGGGCTGCGTTCATTCTGCGGCACCGCCTCGACGCACACCGCCGAAACCAGCTTCTCGGCCTCAGCCGCCAATCCCACTTCGGCAAATACAAGAGATGCCTCCAGCATCTGAAAATCATCTTCTCCCACGAACGCCCGCGTCTGCGCCACAAAGTCCTTCATCGAGTCTTTGTCTCGAAGCGCTATCAGTGCTGCGGGAATCAGGTCCGTCGGATTTTGAGTGATACTCTCTTTCGCCAGCTTTTCCGCTTGCTTCGTCTTTCCGGCGGCATACAAGGTCAGGATCAAATGATTCCTCGCCCTGGCGTCTGTCGGATCCAGCTCGACCGCCTTCTCGAAAGCCTCCACGGCTTTGACGTGATCAGCCGACAGCATGTACGCTCGTCCGGCCAGATCGTGGCCAAGAGAAGCGGTCCCCAGGCAACGGACAGCCTTGTACGCGCATCCGATCGCTTCTTTCGGATCCTTTAATCTCAGGCGGCTGACACCCAGGAAGTACCACGACAAGCCGTCGCCATCGTCTCTTTTCAGTGCAATCTCCAATCGTTGGGCCGCTTTTTCGTACAGTCCAGCCTCGATATCGAGCACCGCCAAAGCCCGCAGCGCCGGTGAATACTGTGCATCTTCTTCCAACGCTTTTTCATAATACGCGCGGGCCTTCCTGCGGTTTGTGGACAGGTCATGCTTTCGGCCTTTGAGGTATTTCTGTTCCAGAGTGAGTTGCTCATCGGGTTTCGTCATGAGATCGGAAGGCTCAGGCCGAGGCGTATCGGGAATTGGCAGAGGGCTGATAAAGGAGGCCAAAACCTGCCCCTTCTTACTCTTGATCGTGACATCAACGGGCGACTGTGGAGCCGGGGACAGCGTCAGAATCTGAGGTTTATCGGGAGTCAGGTCCACGGTCTTTCGCAGAATCTCCCGGCCGGCCTGTGAAAACGCACAGACGGTCCCTGGGAAATTACTTGTTGCAATGACATGAAACTGGAGCTTGTCACCGTCGCGTTCGGTCTGAATAGCGACGTCCTTCGTTGCATACTCGAAGCCGTCGCCGAGGCCGTGCACCGGATACCAGTATTCCTGCCACCAGACCACTTGTCTCGGCAGCAACATGCCGTAATCGGACTGCGTCGGCAGCGGGCCGCTCTGGACCTCGATGTAAGGATCATCTTTGTCGGAGAGGCTCTTCTGGCTGACCAGGCCGAAGTCCCAGGTTCCCCACGTCCAGGCCTTTTTCCCGCTCAGCTCGTGATGATCGGCCACCTGTACAATCCCCCGGTCCGCATCGACGTCGTAGGCGCCGAAGAAATCGAAGACGCAGTCAACGGAAAAAATCGACGCGTAGGTCTCGTAATTCTTCAGCCAGGACAGGTCCTTGCCATCGTCAACGGGCCAGGAGAAGAACTTCACGCCGTTATGGTCCGTGCCGAGGGTCATCGGATAAATAAAGCGCGTTCCGGCCCGGCAGGGAAAAGCCGTGCAGTTCCAGAAATAGTACGGGCTGACGGCGTCCTCGGGATTAAAAATACGAATCTGCTCATCCAGGTAGGCCCTGCCCGGATGCAGAGTCACTCGTACGGTCCACTGGGTCCGCTGGCTCTTTTCCAGATTGTTAATCTCCAGATACGCCGAGCCGTCCTTGCTGCGCCCGATCAGGGCATCGACGGGCGACAAAATGGCGACAGTGTGCCCCTGCGGCCCGGCGTTCCATTCGATCCCGCCGCTGATCCAGGCCCCGCGCATCGCGATCATGCCCGGCTTGATCACGTCGTTCAGATGGAACATCTCCTTGCCCTGCGTCTTGTCGAACACCGAATGCAAACGCCCGCCCAACTCCGGCAGGCAGGTAACTTTCAGGTATTCGTTTTCAAGAAACAGGGCCTTATACATTCGATTCGTCTTAGTTCTGGAGAGATAGTCCTGCATCGTATAAGGATAGACGATGGAGCCTTTGACCGTGGTAGAGAACTTCACCTCGCCTTCGAGAGCCCAGAGCTTGGGATTGACGTCGTCCTGCCAGCCGTATGTGGGAATCGTCAGCGTGCCTTCCCAGGCTTTTGTCTCCGCGATGCTCCGATTCGCAAAGACCAACACCAGCCCACCGCAAAACAGAATCACACAATTTCGAGTCTTGAGCTTTGAGCTTTGAGTTTCCGGTAAACCTCTCATATCTGCCACCTCACCGCGCGGTTTTCAATTTTGAGTTTTGAGCTCTGTGTTCCTGAAGCTCATAATTTATTTCTCTTTTGCGGCGAAGGAAACAAAAAAGTGTGCTTGGCGGGTATTTTCTGATTGTGGACTATCTATTGCCGGTTGCCGACTGGCAATCGAAAATCGTAAATCGTAAATTGAAAATCGTAAATGGGCTGGCCGATCACCGGCCTCTCGGCGAGCGCTTGAGCAGCCAGTCGATGACCCGCTTCATGACCTCATCGCGGTCCCTCTGCGAATTGATGCCTTCAAAGCCGAAAGCAAAGTAAACGACCCTGAATACCCCGGTATCGACGCGCAGTGCCGCCTCGCGATTCGGCTCGTAAGTAAACACAGGGGCCGCGGGAGCAATAGGCTCTATTTCGTCCGGCCAGTACTGATCGCCAGCTCCGTCGCCGCCGTCAATGCCGATGGTCAGACCGTCCCCAATAGGATCGCCCGGCACGCCGCTCAGGGTGTCGCTGCGCCCGTCATCCTTCACGTACCCGGCGTGCAAATACTTCTCATAGAATTCGTCTTTCTTGCTCGAGCTCCATCCCAGGTAGAATCCGATGTCCTGCCCGGTGATAAAGAGCCTTGCGCCGCTGTCCAGGTAGGAACGAAACACTCCCTTCTCCCATTCGCTCGGATATGAAAAGGGAATCGCCCAGATGGTGACCTCATATTGAGCCAAAGTCTCCAAGTCGATGAAGTCTCGCGCGCCATTTTCCCAGATGTCACACGTGCGTCCGATATGAGCCAGTGCGTCGGTGTAATATCTTTCGTAGTCTTCTCCATCGTCTGCATCAATCAGCAGCATTTCGGAAGCCGGGATAAAGACATATTGTGTGTTCAAATACAACCAACCTTCTTTGCCGTCTTCCCCGGTTGACCGAACCAGATGGTAACCACAATCTTCGGGCGTGAACGAATGGGTCAGCGGCGGCGGAACGAGAGAACCCCTGGCGACGACGACGTCATCCCATGTATAAATGGATTTGACATTGACGGCCGGAGAGTCACTGTTAGAAACTACACTTATCTTTCGCGATCGATCCTCTGGCAAATCTCTGTAATAAGGGACACCGTCTACTGCGTATCTATCGGGATCAACGGCCGTCAAGTAGGGTTTTTGATAACGAGCACCAGACTGCTGTTGGGGAAGCGACAGGACAGGGTCTCCAAGCAGGACAAAACCGAGTATAGTTTCCCTTTCCGCTGTCGAGCTCATACTGTTATCCTGCGCGTAGTATTTCAGAGCATTATATGTCATATCGCCGATCCTGTTGACACCTCGGTGATAGCTCTCGAAAGCTGAATTACACAACTGCTCGATATAATAATGGTGGGCAAGGATCCGGCCCTGGTCATAAGACATGCTCCAACCCGCGTAATTAAGCCGTGACCCACCCACGTACGCAATACCTCCGGCGTCCGACAGAACGACTGCCTCCCCGAAAGACGTTGGGTGAGGAATGGCGTCGAATTCCGGCTGATAGTCAAACTGGGTCAGATCCGTATCATAAGCACCATTGATACAGGAGACCGAAACCACCAGCGGAGACTCCGGATTGAACAACGGAGTCCGCGGAGTCGGAGAAATCATGATGTCCGTCGGACTGATGGATTCCCCGCCGACCCATAATTTGTGTCCGCTGCCGTGATCGATATGGTACAGCACTCCCGTGTCCTGCGTGACGAACAGCGGCTTGACATGGGCCACGTCAAAAGTTCCATCGGTATAATAATACTTCGCAATCTCCATTCCGTTGAACGTATCGTTATTGATCAGATCGGCCAAACTCAACTCGCCATAGTACCACATCGTGCCAAACGGCCTGCCGCCCGCCACAGAAACTCGCTTAAACCAGTCCCAGGCTAAAGCGTTGTGCCATCTTTCGATCTTGCTGACGACCGACGTTGCCTGAGCCGCATCACTGACCGGTAGCCGCCCAACCCTGTAATTGGGTATAAAGTCATAGTCGGGGGACGAATAAAGAAAATCCGTGGGAATCCAGTCATAGTAGTATTCGGAGTTGTACCACGTGTACGCAGTCCACTCATTGAGATAGTAGCTGGGGGGAACCAACTGACCATCGCCAAGCAAGGTCACGTACTTGAGATTGGGATGCCGCTGCTCGTCCCGCAGATAGCAGATAATCTTCTTTGCCAGCGCATAATCATAACCGACTATTTTGTCCTTGCCGGAATAATTGCCGGAATATCCCGGGTAAGGCGGATCAGCGGCGGGGATATAAGCGGCACTGATATCTTCAGTCGTCATAATTGACGTCGAAACATCTTCGTGTTCCGCATGAAAATCTCTCAAAAGCTCCGCCGCCGATTGCAGCGCGGCCGGGCAGATAATTACACACTCGGCCGTATCTTTTGCCGCACCAGCCGCCGCGGGTGCTTGCTGCCGGCCCGCGGACTGGCTGTAGTGCACGTTGATTTTTACGTCGGTGACCAGAACGGCCTTGTTACTCTGCGGACTATACTGCACAGGGAAAACCCTGACATAGACGTAAGTCGAATCATTGTCTCTGCCGGTACTGTACGTGGCAATTTCACCGGGGAAGTAACCGGAGATCGGTTGTCCGGCCGTCTCGAGCGAAGCCATCGCCAATCTCTGGCGGACCTGCTCGGGAATATCCTGCTGTCTCATCCAGATACGAGGCTGGGGGGTGGTGGCAAGGTTTACAGGGTTCAGGATTTCGCGATACGAACCGCCCACGATCTCAATCCCCATGACTTCCGCGTCCCGGGGCAGTGTCGCTATCACGGTCTTCATCGGCAGCTCAGGCCGGCCCGGATCATTCAGAAATGCCAGGCCCTTGACAGCCAGCACGTCGTGCCCATCGCGTCTCTGCGACAACGTACAACCCGCCGGGTCGATGCCGCAGGTCAGGGTCACAACAGCGCGATGTAAACTTTGTAACTTCTGTTGCTCCACATTCCCATGCTCTTCCATGCCTTTTGGCTTGGCAATACCAATCCCGGCGGAGTCCAGATTAGAAAGCTCCTTCGCCTCCGACAGAAGCAGCTCGTCACCTCGGGCGCCTCCGCCATAGACCAGCATTCCCAACGCCATACCCACAAACATCCGTACAACCCAACCCCTCAGACTCTGAAGTGTCTCCATGATTTCCCCTTTCCCTGTTAAGGTTTGTGCGTTATACATCTGGGACATCTCCACACGCGCCGCTTGGCGAAACAGATGAGCCTCCGGCTATCTTCATACTACCAGATGTTTCTCAAAAAAACATCACTTTTTTGTGTTTTGTGTGACAATTTTTCGCCGCGCAGGGGTCTGGCAGAACAGCGGGACGTAGTTGCCCAGAGGCCTCCCACGGGGGTCTGTCCCTACCCAAAAACCCCTTTTGCGTATGGGAAATGAGGGATAAGCGATGATGAATGAGAGATGAGGGACGAGCCATCCGAAACGGCATCCCGTTAGGGATGACGGACCGCGAGCCTACCGCCGGATACTCACGGTGACGATGCTTATGTCCCGGTCGCGGTCTTTGGCTATCGAGATAGCCCGGCCTGTTCTATCGGCCGCCACGCTTTGTCCGCCATAAATCCGGCCCCTCCACGGCCCTTTTGTTATCTCGCCGACCAGGTTTGTCCCGACGACAAAGGCCCCGGTTGTTCTTGCCGTATTCCTGACCACTTTCAGGAGATGTTTGCCGTGCCCAGGCCACTTGTTCTCCTCGGCCGCGTAGCCGTATGGAACCAGCAGCAGGTCCGGTTTCAATGCCGCCATACGCTTGAGGATTCTGCTCTTGTGCGTGTCGGCACAAATTAACAGGCCAATTTTTCCAAACCGGGTTTCAACCGCGTCAACTCCTTCGCCGGCGGTGTAAGGCGGCCTCATCAGTTCCGCCAGCAACTCTATTTTGCGATGCTTCAGCAGGATTTGTCCGTTATTGTCTATCAGCACGGCCGAGTCATACAGTTTTCGACCATCTTTTTCCTCCAGGCCGACGCAGAGATGAATATCATAATCTCCGGCCAGCTTGCAGAGGCGGTCTGAATCGGCCCCGGGAATCGGGCAGGCTCTCTTGTGAGCATCGGGATTGACCCAGCCCAGCAGAACGGTCTCCGGAAAACAAGCGATGTCGGCTCCGGCTTCTTTCGCTTCGCGAACGGCGTTTTCAATCCGCACGAAATTGCCAGCCCGGTCGCCGTCGAGCGAAAAGATCTGACACATTGCAATTCTTACGGTTTTCATTCAGCGGCAATTATAGGATTTGCCGGCCGCAACACAATAATTGTCATCGCCCTGCTCGAAGATTATAATGCCGTGCTGCGTAATGCGTGTGGCGAGGCCGTCCCGGCCTTGCGTCCCGCCGGCATCCTGCCGGCGTTCGAAACAAGGGCAAGATGCCCTCGCCACCATATAGAGTCTATTTTTGCACGGGAGGATTGAACATGTTTTATCATGGCGACCATTCAAGAAAAGCATCGAAACTCGTAGGGTGGGCAAATTCTGTTTTTGCCCACGCTGATCAGAATCCGCGTGTGCAATCTGGCATTACTTGCCAGACACACCCTACCTTTCTCGCCTTCTTGATTCTCATGATCATCGCCAGCCTCCACGCAGGTCCGGCCCAGGCCCAGTCTTCTTCGGGTAGCAGCACACTGGCGCCGCTCAACCGCTTTCCGCGAATGGTACAGGAGTATTTCGTCCAGACCGTTCGCCGGGTCGAGAAGCGAGCCGACCAGCGGCGAGAAGCGCTCAAGACGCGGGCCGACGCCGAAGCTTATGTCCGCGACGTCTGCGAAAAGATTCAGCAGAGCTTTGGGCCCTGGCCGGAAAAGACGCCGCTCAAGCCGCGTGTGACGGGCGTCGTCGAGCGGGACACATACAAGATTGAGAATATCATCTTCGAGAGCCGGCCCGATTTCCTTGTCACCGCGAACCTGTATATCCCCAAGGGCCGTCCGTTTCCGCTGCCGGGCGTGGTGGCCTCCTGCGGCCATTCGGATAACGGGAAAGCCGTCGAGCCGTACCAGTCTTTCGCACAGGGCCTGGCCCGGCTGGGCTATGTCGTGCTGATTTACGACCCAATCGGGCAGGGCGAGCGCCTCCAGTACCCGGACGAAAAATTGAAATCGAAAATCGGCGTCGGCGTCCGCGAGCATCTGTACGCCGGCAACCAGCAGTTTCTCGTCGGCGAATTTATCGGCTCATGGCGAGCATGGGACGGCATCCGCGCGCTGGATTACCTGCTGACGCGGCAAGAAGTCGATCCGAAACATGTCGGCGTCACCGGCAACTCCGGCGGCGGCACAATGACGACCTGGCTGTGCGGCGTCGAGAGCCGCTGGGCAATGGCAGCCCCGAGCTGCTTCGTGACGACGTTTCGCCGGAATATGGAAAACGAGCTTCCCGCCGACACCGAGCAGTGCCCGCCGAGAGCTCTGGCCCTCGGGCTGGATCACGCCGATTTTCTGGCCGCCATGGCCCCCAAGCCCGTCATCATCCTGGCAAAGGAAGGAGACTTCTTCGACGTCCGCGGCTCGCAAGAGGCGTACCAGCGGCTCAGCCATCTTTACGAGCTGCTGGGCGTCAAAGAGAACGTCGGGCTTTTCATCGGCCCGGGCGGCCACGGCTATTCTCAGGAAAGCCGCGAGGCCATGTACCAGTGGTTCAACAATGTCACCCACGTTTCCGACGCCAAAAGCGAGCCGAAACTCGTGCTCGAGAAAGATGAGACGTTCTACTGCGCGCCGCGAGGCCAGGTTTGCGAACTGAATTCGCGAACCGTCTATTCGTTTACAAAAGAGCTGTCCCAGCAACTGGCCAAGAACCGGCCGAGCGATATCTCTGCGGTCGAGCTTAGGGAGCGTATCGCCGAGGTGCTCCGGCTGCGAGGAGCAGCCGGGCCGAAGGCGAATAAAGCCGTGCCGGAGTATCGCATCTTCCGCAATTGGCGCTCGCGCGGATATCCCAAAAAATTCTGGACGACGTACATGGTCGAGACCGACCCGGGGATTGCCGCTGTTGTCTATCGGCTTTCCGATGAGCGGCTCCAATCACGACCACCCAAAGGGCAAAAGCGCGCCATTCTGTACGTCTCGCATCAATCAAGCGACGCCGAGCTGCGAACCGAGCCGCTTATCAAAGAGTTGACCGCCGCCGAACCCAACGTCGCGTTCTACACGTGCGACGTGCGGGGCATCGGGGAATCGCAGCCGGACACCTGCGACGAGAATTCTTACCTCGACCCCTACGGCAGCGACTACTTCTACGCGATCCATTCGATCATGCTGGATCGACCCTACCCCGGGCAAAGGACGCACGATATTCTTCGCGTGCTCCAGTGGCTCGCCGACCAGGGCCACGAGGAGGTCCACTTAGTCGCCAAAGGCTGGGGCACGATCCCGGTTACGTTCGCCGCCGTCATGTCGGACCAGGTCAAACAGGTCACACTGAAAAACGCCCTGACTTCCTACTCCGAGATCGCCGAGTCGCAGACCTACGCATGGCCGCTCTCGTCACTTGTGCCGAATATCCTCAAGTCGTTCGACCTGCCCGATTGCTATAAAGTCCTTCAAAACAAAAACTTAAAGCAAATCGACCTCTGGGGACCGGGCGGCCCAAAGACCGCAGAGTAAGACCAAGTGCTCCTTCATAGATAAAGGATGATTGTGCAGGCTCCGGCGGTGCCGAGCCGCCAGAGGTGGCTCGCCGTGGAGACACGAAGCGAAAGGGAAAGCCCCGAAGGAAAATCTATTCAAACAAGTCACCGTTAAGATTCTACCGGCTTAGAGACTCCTTTCGACCATTTCACGCGTGATGATGACTCTGCCTTCGCTGCACACATCACACTTTCTGATTATGCGGTCAGGAACCTGCCGGCCGGTGGCAATCGGGCTTCCATCCAGAATGACCGCCGAACCAAGTATGTCTTCCAGATTGATTTCGTTGACATGCCGGCCCGCGCCCGTACATTGCACGTTGATAATGTTTGCCATCGTTTCTCTCCGTCGTAATTACCCTTGCATTCAGTTCATTCTTTCCACTACTGACGATTCACGAAGACGTCTTTTGCCTTCACAGCCCCGGCAGCTCGTAGCCTTTTCGGTATTGCTTGATCAGGTAGGAGTTGGCCTCAGCGTCGTCGATGAAACGCTCGGTCCGGGTGTCGAATTTCAGGCGCCGGCCGACCCGCATGGCGATATTGGCTGTATGGCACAGGGCGGCGGAGCAATGGCCTTCCTCGACGCCGGCGTTCAGGTCGCTTTCCTTTCGGCTTCGGACGGCCTTGATGAAATTCTCGGCGTGGGCGTATTTGCCACGTGGACCGCCCGGGCCAGCCTTGCCGTTCTTGAACGTCACCTGCCAGCCGTTTCGTCCGATGGACAGAGTCCCTTCGTCGCCGTAAAAAACGTCGCCGTTGTCGTGCCCTTCGAGCCCGTATGGCGTCCACAAGCGCATCTCGAACATCAGATAGACGTCGTCATACTCGAACGTAGCGACCTGGGTATCGGGCGTCTCGTGGTCGTCGTCGTAGAACAACTGCCCGCCGCTGCACGAGACGGCCTTCGGCATTCCCACACCCAGGCCCCAGCGGGCGATGTCGATCTGGTGGATGCCGTCGTTGCCGGTATCGCCCGTGCCGTAGTCCCAGAACCAGTGCCAGTTGTAGTGGAAGCGGTTCTTGTTGAACGGCCGCTTCGGGGCCGGGCCTAACCAGAGGTCGTAGTTGACGTTCGGCGGCGCCTCGCTGTCGGCGGCGCGGCCGATAGGCCCGCGCAACTGACAGTTGATGGCCTTGGCCATACGGACCTTGCCGAGCTTGCCCGAGCGAAGGTACTCAATGCCTTCGGTTATTCCTTCGGATGAGCGGGCCTGTGTGCCGTGCTGGACCATCCTGCCGTGCTTTCGGGCGAGGTTCACCAGATAGCGCCCTTCGGCGATGGTGTGGCTCATCGGCTTTTCCACGTACACGTCCTTGCCAGCAACAATTCCGGCGGCGGCTATCGGCACGTGCCAATGGTCGGGCGTGGCGATGCAAACGACGTCAATGGACTTATCTTCGAGCATTCGCCGATGGTCGCCGTAGCCCTGCACGTCGCCGTTCTGCTCTTTGAGCTTCTTTACCTGCTGGTCGAGAACGTTGCCATCCACGTCGCACAAAGCGACGACCCGCACGCCCTGGACGCCCTTGAAATCGCCGACGAGTGCCCAGCCCCGACCGTGAACGCCCGCGACGGCCACGCGAATATCATCGTTCGCCCCTCGCACCTTCGAGAACGGCAGCGCCAATGCCGCACCCACTACGGCCGAACGCTTTACAAAATCTCTGCGTGTAAGATTCTTCATGGTCAACCTCCCTTCAAGACGAGTCACCTTGCGAATTCTCTGAATCGCTCTTCCATCTGCTCGTGTGTTCTGAAGCCTTCATAGACAATTACAAGAAGCCTGAAATGGGCCGTCTCACCTTGTTCGAGCGTCAGCCGAAGCGGGATGACCTTGTTCTTTCGATACTCCTTGGGCTGCCCCTTTTGAAAATCGGCCTGGCCCAGAGGGTTGGCGGAGAACAGGCCGTAATTTCTCACGTGCCAGTAAGTCGGGTAGTTGATGCTCTCGGGGTGGTTGAGGATGGCAATTCCGACGACTTTGCCATCCCGAACGCCTTGCAGCGCTACCCATCGGGCGCGCTTGCCCCAGATATTCTTTGCGGTTTCGTCGCCGTTGGAACTGAAATATCGGCCGGTACCGGCGAGCGATTCTTTGGGCAGCGGCTGTCCCGCTTGCAGCTCAGCCCCGGCGTCACTTTCTCGCAGATAGTCGGACACTCGAATTGCAAACATGCCTTCTTCGATGTCCTCGAAGACAACCTTGGTATTCTTCGCGGTCAGGTCGATGCTAAAGTCGATGGCGTACTCGTCCTCATGTCCGCCTGCGAGAAACAGCATCGTCCTTTTTTCCTCTAAGACTATCTGCTGTTTGCCGTCGATCCAATGCGAGACGGTCGAGAGCGTTCCCTTGCCGTCGTCGGCAGCGATCTGCGTCGTCTTTATGTGCCTGATCTGCGGCGGCACGGCCGTATTCTTCCAGAAGTTGACGCCATTCACCTGGTCCACGGCGAAGAAGATTCCCACGTGATGCTCATGGTCCGCGCTTGCGCCTTCTGTTTTCACGAGCGGGTGCCGCCGGCTCACTTCAATGCCCGAGGGCGTTCGCACGGGAACCAGCACCGGCTTGGTCAGATCGCCGCCGTAGAGGTAGCTGGTGAAAGGCTTGCCGGTAATGACAACGTCGATTCGGCTATCGCCCTGGACGAACTCGACCGTTGACGGCGCCGCCGGCGCCCGGTTCGCAATCAGAGCTATTGACAAGATAAGAACTGCTTTTCTCATACTGCCCCTTTCCTACTGAAATTCCCGTTCATCATACCATGACTCCGCCCGTGAGTCATCGAAAAGTTCCGATTTCGCCGTGCGAAGGTCCGACTGCAAGATTTGCGCCAAATAAGCACCAATTCGTTTCTATTCGAGCACGATTTTGTTTATGATATGCCAGCAAAATCAACTGCTTAAGAAAGGAGTATTGCTATGGGAAAAAAGATTGCGCTGGCGTTTATTTGTATAGTCATCGCGTTAGGAGGCAAAATCATATCTGCTAAAGAGATTCACGTGGCCAGGACGGGAAGCGATTCGGCTTTTGGCGATCAGGCCGGTCCGTTGCTTACGATCAATAAGGCAGCGTCTATGGCTCAGCCGGGTGATACCGTAATCGTTCACGCCGGAACGTATCGCGAGTGGGTCAAGCCGCCACGTGGGGGCGCCAGCGAAGACAAACGCATCACCTACAAAGCCGCGCCGGGCGAGAAAGCTATAATCAAAGGTTCCGAGCGTATCACTTCGTGGACGCAGCAGGAAGGAGGCGTATGGAAGGCCGAGCTGCCCAACTCATTCTTCGGGGATTACAACCCTTACGCCTTGACGCTCTCAGGCGGCTGGCTGAATTACGGCCAGTGGCATCATCGCGGAGACGTCTATCTTAATGGGAAAGCGTTTTACGAAAAACAGACGGCCGAAGAGATCAACCAGGCCGAGCAAACCTGGCACTGTCAGGCGGCTGGCGAGGTAACGGTCATCCGGGCGAACTTCGGCAAGGCCAATCCCAACACGGAGCTGGCCGAGATCAACGTCCGCGAGAGTCTTTTCATGCCGGAGGTCTCCGGCCTGAAATACGTCACGATTGACGGCATTGAGTTCATGCACGCAGCGGCGAACTGGGCGCCGCCGGGTCCGGTTTTGCAAACCGGCGCCGTCGGCCCGCGGATGGGAAAACATTGGATCATCCAGAATTGCACGATCACTAACGCCCGCTGCGTCGGCATTATCTTAGGACAGGCGCCGGGCGTGGATTACACTGACATCGACGCCTACGGCGACCACATCATCCGCAACAACGTTATCCGGCGCTGCGGGCAGGCGGGCATCGCCGGGCAGAAGGGAGCCACGCGCTCGGTCATCACAGGCAATTTCATCGAGGACACGAATTACCGCAAGGAGTTCGGCGGCTGGGAAACCGCGGCGATCAAGTTCCATAACAGCGTCGATACCGTCATCAGCGGCAATCTGATTCGCGGCGTCTATCGGCAAAAAGAAGGGGCTTTCGGGATATGGATCGACTTCGGCAACCAGGGCATCCGCATCAGCGGCAACGTCATCTACAATACGCAGGCCGAGACCGTCTTCCTGGAAATGGACCACGGCCCCAGCCTTGTGGACAACAACGTCCTGATCGGCCAGCCCGTCAGAAGCAATTCGGAGGCGACGGTGTTCGCGCATAATTTGTTCGTCGATTGCGGGTACGAGTACAATCCCGATACGAACCGCCGTTCCGGCTTTTTCAAGCCGCACACGACCATAGACGCCGGACACAAGACCGGCACGGCCCAGGACGAGAAGTGGTTTAACAATATCTTCGTCCGGCGGGGACTCAATGACGTCAAAAACGCTCCGGGCTACGTATCGGATTACAACGTTTTCTTAGAGGGCGCCGGCAAGAGCTCCTTCGGCGACGAACACAGCGTTGTCGATCCCTACGTCACGGTGCTGACCGTCCAAGATTATCCTCTGGGAGTGATAATCGATTTTTCCGTCGGTGACGCGCCGTTCCGCGCGCAAGGGCCGTGGGTCACTGCCGAATTAGTCGGGGTCTTTCCGACGGTCGGCCAGACTATCGAAGACCGCTCCGGCCGGCCCATCACCGTCGATACCGATCTCAACGGCCGGAAGTTCGCAAAACCCATCCCCGGCCCGCTGGCCAATCTTACCCGGGACCGGAATACAATTACCTGGACGTTTCGCAATACCAAGTAAGGAGCCGGAATGAACATCCTCGGTTTGCACTACGCGATATGGATCGTATTGATACTCTATTTCGCCGGCATGCTGCTGATGGGCTGGTGGAGCAAGCGGGGCGTGCACAGCCAGGAGGGCTACCTGTTGGGCAACCGGCAGTTCGGCTCGCTGATGATGGTCATGCACGCCTTCGGGGCCGGCACGCACCCGGGCAACGTCGCGGGCGTCATGAGCGAGGCCGTCGTCAGTGGGGCCTCCAGCATCTGGGTCTCGTGGATGTGGCTGTTCGGAACGCCCTTCTACTGGCTCATCGCGCCGGTTATTCGGCGGATGCGATGCCTGACGATGGCCGATTACTTCGAGCAGCGTTTCGGCAAGGCGGCCAGCATTCTCTACATCCTCGTCGCGGCGGTGGGCATGATCGTTTTCTTATCGGGGGTCCTGCTGGCCACGACACGTACCGTTCAGGGGATGATGGGCAAATCCGCATCGCCGGACAGCGAAGCGTGGTTCTTCGGCATCCTTCTGGTCAGCACGGTGGTCTTTATCATCTACAGCTACTGGGGCGGCATCATCGCCGCTATCCGAACCGACATGATTCAGGGATTCATGATCATCGCGCTGTCGTTCCTGGCCATCCCCGCGGCGCTGCGCCTGCCTGAAGTCGGCGGCCTCGAGGGAATGCGCTCCACGCTGGTCGCACAATCCGCCTCAGGCACGGATTACCTCAGCCTCTTTCATACGGACAAATTCAATATCTGGGCGGTCCTGCTGTTATCGATCAACGCGCCGCTGACGGCTTTGGCCTTTCCGCACCTGATGAGCGTCTGTGGCGCAGGACGGAACGAATGGCACGGGCGGGTCGGCTTCACCTACGGCAACATCCTCAAGCGGGTTTGCACCATCGGCTGGTGCGTGCTGGGAATGTGCTGGCTGGTCTATCTGCTCAACTCGGGCGCGGAAATCCAGAAAGACGCTGCCTTCGGCAACGCGATCCGGCACCTGCTCTCGCCGGTGCTTCAGGGGGTAATGTTGGCCTGTGTGATGGCCGCGGCCATGTCGTCGGGCGACGCCGTCCAGGTCACCGTCGCCGGGCTTTTCTCGCAGAACGTCTATCGCGTCTATGTGAATCCCAAGGCCGACCAGAAGCAGTTGGTGCGTGTGACACGAAACGTCGGCGTTGTCATTGTCCTGCTGTCACTGGCCGGAGCGATTCTGATGCGAAGCAGCCTGGTCAGGACGATTCTCGATTATTTCAACATCCTGAGCCTGGTCGGTATCTCAACGGCGATGGGGCTGCTCTGGCGGCGGATGAACACAACCGGGATGTTCTGCAGCACGATTGCAGCGGTCGTCACGTTCCTGGTAAGCCGGTATGGATTCAACCATCCGCTTGAGATTACCATCGGTGGCCCGATATTGACGGGCTTGCTGGGGGGAATCGTGGGCAGCCTGCTGACCAAGCCGCCGAGCGCCAAGACGATTGACCAATTCTTCAAGAAGATTTACGTGCCCATCGGCCGGGAGAAGGATCTTGAGCTGCCCCTCGATGAAGCCGTGCCGGCCTCGAATCGCTGGCTCACCGCCGGCGGCCTGTTCATCGTCAAGCCGTCGCGCCAATCGTGGATCGGCTTTGTGGTCACGTTGGCAATCTGTTTGGCCTGCGTACTGGTTATGCTGGTAATACTCCAATAAAATTGTCATTCTGAGGCGCAGCCGAAGAATCTGGACTTGATATTATAAAGGACCGCACGATGACGAACAAAATCGGACTTGTGGGTCTTGGTCTTGTGGGAACGGCTCTGGCGGAGTCGCTGCTGAGGCGGCAATTCGACGTCGTCGGCTTCGATATCGATCCGCAAAAACGCGCTGAATTCGAGAAATCAGGCGGAGAATGGGTGAACAGCCCCGCCGAGGTCGCCGGCCGGGCCGAGCGGGTCATCCTCTCGCTGCCGGATACGAACGTCGTCGAGCAGGTCATCGAAGACCCACAAGGGATTCTCAGCGCACGCCGTTTGCCAACGCACATTATCGACACCACCACGGGCGACCCTGAACGAACGATGAGCCTCGCGGCCCGGCTGGTGGAAAAGGGAATTGCCTTTCTCGACGCGACCATCTCCGGTTCAAGCGAGCAGGTCAGGAATCGTCAGGCCGTCTTTATGGTCGGAGGTGACAACGCGGCCTTCGAGAAATGCAGGGACATCTTCGACGCACTGGCGCAGAAGGTTTTTTATCTCGGCCCTTCGGGCAGCGGGTCGAAGGCGAAGCTCGCCAGCAACCTTATCCTCGGATTGAACCGCCTCGCGCTTGCCGAGGGACTTGTATTCGCCGGCAAACTCGGCCTCGACCTGCAAGTTTTCCTCGAACTGCTCAAGGCGACGCCCGCCTATTCAGCCATCATGGATACCAAGGGCGAGAAGATGCTCAAGGGCGATTTCACCACCCAGGCCAGAATCCGCCAGCACCACAAAGACGTCTCGCTCATCCTGAAATACGCCGAGCAGGCTGGCCAGGAATTGCCCTTATCGAAGGTCCACTTAGACATCCTGCAAAAGGCCATCGAAGCCGGCGACGCCGACTTAGACAACTCCGCCGTCATCAAAGAACTCCGCCGCAGAACCACCCGCCCAAACCAATGAAAAATCACACCCTCCCCACTGCGCGCCCTTCCCAAGTTGTCATCCTGAGCGAAGCGAAGGATCTGGGCTGCGAACAACGAGGAAAAGAATAGAAAAAACTGCTTTTATAGGACTTTTGTGTTGACACTGTCCCGACTAATCAGATAGAATATGCCACGTTCGCAGGAGGAGTGGGAGTGAGCCGCTCCATAGACGTTTCAAGCTCCCCCACTCACAAAAAACTGGCTCTTAATTAGGATCGGGGCTCCCACGGTAGATCGGCGATTTACTGGCCACGAGAGGCTGCGCAGTTTACGTTTCGACGAGGAAATAGACTGAAACTGAATCGTTTTTTGAAGGAGAAACAAAGATGCTTAAGAGAGAATTAAAAGAAAGAAGACTTGGACTGAACCTGTTCGGCGTATTTGTGCTTACCATGATTTTCACGCCGTTGGCTCTCGCGGTCTCCATCCCCGAGAATAAGTCCATCGGCACATGGGATCCTGTTACTCGAACCTATGTTCTGACCCAAGACGTGAGCGAGACCATAGAGATAAGTGAGGACAATCTGACTCTCGATGGAGCGGGCCACAGAATCGAGATACCCGGAATAATCGTAGATTCGAGTGCGATTGTCCTTTCTGGAAGGACCGGGCTTACAATTCAGAATTTGAATGTCTCTGCTGGTTGGTACGGACTCTACATCGAGAATTCTACGAACAACGTCATCAGGAATCTGAACATCTTTAGCGGGGCCTGGGGCATCTACCTCCGTTCCTCAAGCGGCAATACGTTAGCTGCAAACACCGTCGTGGGGTGTAAACAAGATGCGTTAATATTCTTGTCTGGTAGCTCTAATAACACACTAACAGGCAACACTGTCTTGGAAGGACGGACGGGAATCGCTACCGACGGCTTCAACAATATAGTAACAGGGAACACCGTAAGCTCAAATCAGGCCGAAGGAATCTGCTGTTTTGGCTCTTATAACAGCATAACAGATAACACCCTTTCAAATAACGAGAGTGGAATCATTACCGATGGCTCCAACACTACGGTAACAGGGAACACAATCTCAAACAACGGAAGCGGAATCTGGCTTGCAGGCAGCAACACTGTAACAGTCAACACAATCTCAAACAACGGCTGTGCAATCGTGCTTCTCAATAGCGGTCAAAAGATTTACAATAACAATTTCATCGGCAATTCGTTACAGACTGCCGGTGTTGCGGGCAACCAGTTCAATCAGGATAGGCCGATCGGCGGGAACTACTGGAGTCACTGGACTGGCCCTGATGCCGATGGCGACGGCTTTGTTGATGTACCCTATGTAGTCGAGAATCTGTGGCTGCCCCCAAGCGAACAGGACATCGACTATCTTCCCTGGACCGTTCCGAATGGATGGATCCGCCCCGACAGCGACGGCGATGGGACCCCCGACGACGAAGATGCGTTTCCGAGTGATCCCGCTGAGTGGGCAGACAATGATGGCGACGGCATTGGTGACAATGCTGACACAGATGACGACAACGATGGACTTTCAGATAGCGACGAAGTAGTGGCAGGCACCAACCCGTGCAATCCCGACACTGATGGTGATGGTGTGAACGATGGCGGAGACGCTTTGCCGAATGATCCGCAAGAATGGGCGGACAATGACGGTGATGGCATAGGTGACAACGCCGACCCAGATGACGACAACGACGCCTTGTCAGATAGCACAGAGAGTGCTATGGGCACTGATCCGTTGAATCCCGACACCGATGGTGATGGACTCTTGGACGGAACTGAGGTGGAAATGGCCCAGGGTTCCGGATGCCCCAATCCCTTGAATCCGGATTCGGATGGCGACACGCTTCCGGATGGTGCGGAGGTCACTGTAGGAACTAATCCGTGCGATAATGACAGCGATGGAGATAATGTCCCCGACAACCTTGATCCGTTCCCTCTGAATCCCGAAGGAACAGAAACGTACATAGAGACAATACTTCGCGATGTGGCCTACTTCATCCAGAATCTTAACCTAAGTCCATTCACCGGTCCAAACGGCAATGCCAATGAGGGCAGGCGAGGTGCTTTGTCCAACCGTACCAATGCAGCGGCCAACGAAGTGGCTGATGGAAATGCTCAAGGAGCTATCGATGCTCTTCATGGCATATTGGATCGTGTTGATGGATTAGAGGTCCCCAAAGATTGGATGATGGATTCCCCAGAGAAGCAAGATTTAGCAAATACTGTCACCGAAATGATAGTTCTGTTGGAATACTACATATAAGAGCTGAAATTGGTGCGATTCATCGCACCCTACGTTTTCGTTGCGAGCTTTTTCGGGAAATGGGGCGAGTAGAGCAGGCGCTCTTTGCGGATGGTTAATCTGCCGTCCTTCACGAACGGCTCGCCGCGCTGCGGAAGGTGCTCGACCATGCGCTCATGCATTTTACGCATCCTCGCAACCTTCCTTTTGCCACAAAGACACCAAGTGTTTGCGACTGCAAATTGTGGCGAGGCCGTCCCGGCCTTGCGTCCCGCTGGCATCTTGCCAGCGGTAGGGAACAAGGGCAAGATGCCCTCGCCACGGAGCAAATCATAAATCTCCCGCCAGGGACGCCTTACGGCGGACAATCACATTTGTGCCTTTGTGCCTTCGTGGCTGAATCGGGCGACGGGTTTAGCCTCTTCTGCGATGATTTCGATGCAGTTGATGATCGGGGCCTGGTTCGCCTGTGGATCGGCAAGCTTTGGAATCAGCTCAAGAGTTAGAACGCTTGCGGCCTCAATACCCTTGAATTCCTTTACGACCGCTCTGTTCACTGCTCCGGCCGCTGCTGCGATGTCGAAATCCCCCACGACGACCTTGTCCTGGAGCTTGATATCGAAGATGCGCTGGCCCACCAGGTCGCCGGGCATGGCGCTAAAGCTCAGACGGACGGTGTAGGATGCCGGCCCGCCGGATTCGCCGCCGTCGGTCAACGGAATCTCGCAGCGCAGCAGGCCCTGGCAGCCGGACGTGAATAGCCAGGGCTTGTCGGTTCCGGCAATGCTGACGCCTTTAAAATCGCGGCAGAAGTAATCCATCCCCGGCAAGGTCTGGACGCTCAAGTTGAGCTTGACGCCGTAGCCTGGGTAGTGTGTGTAGGAATCGGTCTTCGGATTCGGATAAGCGAACCAGACGGTCCCCTCGCTATCCTTCCTGTCGGCCGGAGCGCCGAAATTCACGGCCAAATGTTTGACCGGCTTGAGCTCACCCGGCGTGACATAAACCGTCCAGGGCTGAGTCCTGTCCTGCTTACGTATCATCGCCAGCGAGCAGCGGACCGGGTATGAGCACGTGCAGCCGGCCGCCGCCTCCTGGCTCAGCAGCAGGCCGCCGGCGGGAATCACGCTGATGGCACAGCCCGGACGGTACGCGCCGAAGATGGTGACACCGTTATCCTGTTCGAGGTCGTAGAACGCCGTGCACGCCGAGCGGTAGAACAGACCCTTAGCCGAGGCGGCGGTAATGCCGCAGGTGTGGCCGGGCCGCAGGAACTCCCAGGGAACCTCCCGGCCGGTGATCGGATGATCGCGGGTAAGAATCTCGCCCGTGCGCAGGTCGCAGGCCTGCGGCTCCAGGATGATTTTATCGCCGACGATGACCGGCCGAGTGCGGTAGTTCAGCGCGCGGGACCAGACCATCCGGCCTTTGTCGGCCGATAGCGCTGTGATGCGCCGCCACTTAAGCCCACCTTCTATGGACCGCCACGCGTCGTGGTTGCCATGGTAGCCGAAGAACAGCAACAATCCGTCGCTGTAAGCGGCTCCCATCGCATCGCCGCAGCAGCCCGTCAAATCGACGGGATGTTTCCACAACTGCTCGCCGGTGGCGGCATCGAGCGCCACGACAAATCTCACGTCGGCGTCAGCGTCCGTCAGGATTCCTTCGGGATGCTCGTCCTTGAACAGCTCGGCTCGCAGGGAGCTGATGAGATATTCGGCCTGGGTTTTCTGTTTATATGACGGGTCCTCCGCGAGCTTCTGGGCCAGGAACTCTTTTTTCTGCTTGAGCTCTTCAAGAATTCCTTCCCGCTCCTTGTATACGCCCTTCTCCATGAATGCTCGTCTTCGGGCCAGGGCACGGGTCCTTTGTTTTTCCAATACTCCGCTGTCGGCATAGAAGATTTTTCCATCGCCCAGCGCAATCGTGATATTGGCGATCTTTTCACCGTCATGCTGCCAGAGGAGCTTGCCCGTTTCAATATCCAGAGCGAACAGTTTGTCGCCGGCCATCAGGTTATCGGTCACGGCGTTCTTCTGGAGGAACTCGCCGCCCCCGGCGAAAGACGTCATGGACTGATACAGAACACTCGACCTGTGGGAGGCCATCCGTAAATCTTCCGGTCCCGGATACAGCTTCCTGGCATACTCATAAGAGGCCCTGTCCTCTTCAGCGATGTCCTCAATTTTCTTCCACTTGCCATTCTCCACGAATCGCTTCAATATGGCGCCGTAATCTTCGTCCATGGCCCTGGCGGCCGAGCCGTAGAGAATATTGCCGACAACCGACAAATAGCCCCACCGGCGAGGCGTACCATCGGATGAGGGCGGGACTTTGTATTCGCGCATCGTTTCGCCTGTCTCGGGATTCAGCCGGTAACACTTGTCGTGAGCCGCCACGTAAAGCCCCCCTTCCGTCAGGGCCAGATTTCCACAGTCGCTCTTGATCCTGACGCGGACCGCACCCGGGATTTCCCTCTTCCACAGCAGCGTCCCGTTGAAAGCGTCAACGGCCGTGATAATCTCTTCACCCTCGATGAACAGCCGTCCGCCCATGGAAACGGGACTCTGAGCGCAGGCGTGCCGCTCGACCATCCCCATCGGTCCGGGCTCGCCAAACCACAGAACCCCCAGCGGGCCATAGACCATCTCGTCACCGGAGCAGGCGGTGTTTTGAGGGTCGCAGAACTGCTGCGTCCAGGCGCCGGCGCCCTCCAGCGGATCCTGGTCGTACGTTCTCCAGGTTACCTGCCCGTCGCGGTGAAAGCTCAGGCATGCCTTGCCGCCCCAGGGGCGAAGAATGCGCCGGCCTTCCTCTGTTGTGCCCTCCGTCTGGCCCGTCAGGAGCATCCCATCGGAGACGATCAGGTTGGCGAAATAGGCCGGCAGAGACGACAGGTCCCAGGATTCGACCACGACACGCTCGCCGAACAGACCTGCTGCTTCGAGACGCTTTCGCGCCATGGCTAATTTGTCCGGATCATTTTCCAGGCCGACAATGTTCAGCTCCGTTCTGCCGGCTAATTCGTAAGCGAGGCGTCCTTCGCCGCAATCGAGAACCAAAGCATAGCCTTTCTTCACACCGCTCTCGGAGAGTATCTTTTCTGCTGCGGCCTTGTATGTCTCGGTGAGTGAATCCTCGGCATAGGGATTGCCAATCGTTTCCGGCTTGATCTGTTTGGCTGTTGCGATTTCTTTCTGGCCGAAGCAGTAGATGGGGCCTTTATCGCTGCTGACAACCAGATGACCGTCGGATGCGGCCAGCCCCACGGCGGCGCCGTTCACCTCGTTCTTCCACAACTCTTTGCCGCTCGCCGGGTCAATGCCGACGACGATCCCGTCGCCGCCCGCGAATAGAACGTCGCCCGCTAACAACACCGAACGAAGTCCTCTTCTGGCGTAGCGCCACCGGATACAGGTGCTTTTCAAACGGTTTTCCTCCTGCTCGGCGCTGCTTATCTTCTCTGCCAGCTCGGCAGCCTGCTGGTTGAGCTCTCCCCGGGCGGCTTTATCGGCGGCGAGCTTGCTTTTGAGCGCATCCAATTGGGTTTGCCATGTTTGCCGAAAGTTTATGAACTTACTACCCTCCCTCGCGGCCTGAGCATGCGCGGCCCGGTCTATCGCGTAAGCGCCTTCATCGGTCAGGATGTATGAGAAATCGCGGGTCACGGCCATGTCAACGCCCGGGAACCAGACAAACGCGTCTCCCTGCCGCTTGCCGGTCCTGGCGTCGTAGGCGACTTTGTCGGGCTTACCGGAGAAATCCACGCCGGAGATGAGCCTGTCACCATCCAGCAACGCCCACGTCCCGCCCCGCTTGCCGCCGGGAGAGGCGCAGTAGAGAAACTTGCCGGTATGTCGATCGAACGCAGCAGGCATAGAGCGCCCCGAAGGGACATACAGGACATCACGCGAGGCAATCAGATAGCCGTGCGGCGATATTCCGCCGAATTCCATCTCGTGGGCGCGGTCGCCGATGGTATCGTTTCTCCAGACCACGGAGCCATCGGCCGCTTTGAGAGCACAAATGTACAGCCCTTCGTAGGGAAAGACACCCGCCGCGAAATAAACGGTTCCCTCATCTACTAAGACGCCGGTTCTGACCGGCCAGAGTGATATCATTCGGCCGTTGCCGATGATTTTTTCGTCGCTGGGGCCGGCCCGGTACTTCCATACGAGCGAGCCGTCTTTGGCGTCGAGGCAATACACGTACCCGTCGTCGGAGCCGGCATAAACCTTGCCGCCGGAGACGGCAGGCGCAAAGCGAACCGGACCCTGCGTATAGAACGTCCAGCGTATCCGGCCATCGGCCAGGCCGATTGAAGTGATCTTGTTCGTCGTGCAGCAGCCGAAGTAAGCACTGCCATCGGCAATCGCCACGTGATAGGCATTATCATTGTGCATTCTGGGCAGCTCTTCGGCGGGCATCGGCCAGGCGGGTTTCGGCGGATGGGCAGGCGTATATGTCCACTGCAGGAAAAGCTTCGGGCCGACTGTCTGCGAAGTAACCGCACTGCGCGCCGGATCGGCCCTGTACGTCGGCCAATCGCCGGCGGCAGGTCCGACGCAGACGCCGAATACGATCAGGAAAAAAGCCAAACCATTGAGAGAATAACAATACGTTGATACCTGTGTGCTGCGATTTGCGGCGGCCTGTGGATTCATAATAGCTCCTCTTGAACAAACAAAGATTTCAAACAAAGCTGACCCCGATTATAATCATGTTTGCACCCGTCTAACAGCACTTTTTTGATTATGTACGTCCCGGCCCATCGTGCGGCCCAGCCGCTCATCGCCTCCGATGCGTTCGCTCAGCCAGATGCAAGAAACAGGAGCATCTCCGGAATTTTCTTGCAATCCCGGTCCGCCCGGCTAAACTATGTGCAGAATTATGAGTGTTCCTGGGGAATAGTGTAATGGTAGCACAACTGACTCTGGATCAGTTAGTTGGGGTTCGAATCCCTATTCCCCAGTTTCTTTGCATCGAATAGCTTTTTTGTCCCCTTCCATTCACGGCAGTCCTGTCGCTTTCTACGCCTAAGACCCAAACGTGAAAAACGCCTACGCCCTCATCAGATAGTCCGAATCCTGAGCCTGGAAGGCTGGCCCGCGCGCAACGCCGACCAGTTAGGGCTCCCATGTTTGTGCGATTTTGGCACGACTCAAGGCGGCCAAATAGCCATCAAACGTAGCGGGCAATGGCATGAAACTCAGCAGGACACAGGAGCGTAACCGGATTGGTCTGTGCCCAAATTACGGCTGATGATGAGAAGAAAGTCTGACTCTTCGGTTCAATTCACTGTTCCTGTAAGAAAAATAAATTCTTTTATTTTATAGGGGTATCCTATTGACTCAAGTATCTCCAAGATGTAGTGTATTGGGTCATGGAAGATTACCCCAAAACGATTATGGAATTCGAGAGCAGATTCGCAACGGAGGATGCATGTCGAGAGTATCTGT
>Ga0315295_10000033_pt1 | contig 128012 bp, 144 predicted proteins | sample YL17G14_0_MG_FD_204453 | JGI IMG/M metagenome (GOLD analysis project Ga0315295, IMG submission 204453) | Sediment microbial communities from Yellowstone Lake, YNP, Wyoming, USA - YL17G14_0 | ecosystem: Environmental > Aquatic > Freshwater > Lake > Sediment | place: USA: Wyoming | collected...
CTTATATTTTTATTTTCAACAATATCGCTTGGATAAAAAAATCTTTAATTATTGGTTTATCATTTTTGTTATTCAGAGCCTCTTAATGTTTGTCACCGGGACTAGGGGAGTAATGATGGGTTATTTTTTGGCGATGGTAGTTATTTTTCTGGGTATTATTTTTTGGTTGAAAGAGAAAAGTTATTATTCCTTGAAAAAAGCAAGTTTAATTATTTGTTTAATCGGAGTACTTTCCATGGTTGGAATCTTCACTTTAAAAAACACAGTTTTTGTGAAAAATAATTTTGCTTTGGAAAGATTAACATCAATTTCTTTAAAAGATCCTACCGCTGTTTCTCGTTTAATGTCAGCTAAAACAGCTTTGCGTGCTTTTTTGGAAAAACCATTGTTTGGCTGGGGACCTGAGAATTATCAAACCGCCTATATTAAATATTTTAATCCTTTAGTGATTAAATATTTACCATCTGATTTCTTTTTTGATAGAGCCCATAACAAACCAATGGAAGTTTTAGCCACCACTGGTGTTTTCGGCTTCATTTCTTACTTAGCTATTTTTGGGACAGCTTTTTGGTTGCTTTTTAAAAACCAAAAGAGAAATCATGAATGGCTGTTACCAAGTTTAGCTTTAGTCGGACTTGTTATAGGTTATTTTATCCAGAATGTTTTTATTTTTGATTTTCACGAAAGTTATTTAATGTTCTTTTTGGCTTTAGTGTTTATTGCTTCGCTAACCGGATGTCATCCCCGAGAAAACGGAGATTTCAGAGATTCCCGCTTACGCGGGAATGACAAAGAGGAACATAAGAAGGATTTTTCTCGTGAGATGGCTAACTATTTTGTTTTGATAACTGTAATTTGTTTAGTGATTTATAGTTTAAGTTTTTGGGTCATTAAACCTTATGTGATTAGTCACCGAATATTTATAGTTTTAAGAGATATTAATCAGGGTTATGGAGAAGTAGCATTAAACGATGCTCAAAGGGTTTTTAGTAGTCCCAGTTTTTTGAGAGAAGATGCTGTTATTGGTATTGGAAAGATATTTGCTCCTAATGCGAGTAAATTAGATGTTGCTTCCAGACAAAAGATCAATACTTTATTATTAACTGAAGCAAAACAAATTCTGGAGAAATATCCGGAAAGATATTTACTTCTATTGAGCAGAGCTGAATTAGAAGTTATTTCTTCTGAGTGGAATAAAGACGGATTAAAAGAAGCCCAAACAACAATACAGAAAGCTATTGCTTTAACTCCAGCTTTTCCTCAGCCGAGAATTTTTTATACAAAATTACTTTTATTAGATAATAATTATGATGAAGCCTTAAAACAAGTACAAACTATTTTATCTCTAAACTCGGATATTCCTGAGGCCCAATATTATCTTTCAGTGATTTATCAAAAACAGGGTAAAACCGAACAAAGTCTCGAGGCTTTAATGAGAGCGGTGGAATTAAGCGTTCAAATTAAAAATAAAAATTTAATTTTAACAATTGTTCAACAACTTGCTCCTTTAAAGAGGTATGATTTGATTGAAAGACTGTATTTACAGGCCCTTAATTTAGATCCAAAAGATGCTAATTTTTATGTATATTTAGCTATTAATTATGGTAAAATGCATAATAAAGATAAAGCCATTGAGTATGCCCAAAAAGCTGCTGAATTAAATCCTGATTTAAAACAAGCGAGTGAAGACTTCATCCAATTAATTGAAAAAGGAGAATGGGATAAAATTCCCGATTAATTATGCGCCAAGTTTTATTTAAAAAAGGCAAAGTCGTTATTGAAGAGGTACCGGCACCAACTGGTGGAACTAATAGTCTTTTGATAGAAAATTTATATTCCTTGATTTCTTCAGGCACTGAGATGTCCAGTTTAAATTTTTCTAAGCAGCCTTTACCTCTCAAAGTCTTGAAATACCCGACTAAATTAGCTAAAGGATTGCGTTTGATTAAAGAACACGGAATATTTGAAACTTATAAAATAGTCACTGGCATGTTAGAAGCTGGAGTGACGCCAGGCTATAGTTCTTGCGGTAGAGTTATTAAAGTGGGAACAAATATTAAAGATATAAAAGAAGGGGATTTAGTGGCTTGTGCTGGCGCTAATTTGGCTTCGCATGCGGAAATAGTTTCTGTACCCCGAAATTTAGTGGTAAAGATTCCTGAAGGAGTGGTTCTGGAAGAAGCAGTTTCTGCCACTTTAGGATCAATTGCTCTTCAAGGAGTACGACAAGCAAATTTGCGGATTGGTGAAAGCGCAGTAGTTATTGGTTTGGGATTGGTTGGACAAATAACCAGTCAAATTCTTTTAGCCAGCGGAGTAAAAGTGATTGGAATTGAAATATCAAAACCAAGAATAAAAAAAGCCCAGGAAAATGGCTTACAATTAGCTTTTTCCCCGACCAATAAAAATTTAATTAATGAAATTAATCGTTTAACTAATTTTCAGGGCGTTGATGCGACCATTATTACTGCTTCTGGCACAGAAAATAACGCCATCATTAATCAAGCCATGGAATTAACTCGAAAAAGAGGGAAAGTGATAGTGGTGGGAGATGTCGGTTTAAAAATAGAAAGACTAGCTTGGTATGAGAAAGAAATTGATTTAAGGATTTCTTCTTCTTATGGCCCAGGCAGAGGAGATGAAGAATATGAAAATAAAGGGATTGACTACCCTTATGCTTATGTTCGCTGGACAGAAAACCGCAACTTAGATGCTTATTTGAAATTACTGCAGGCCAAAAAAGTGGATTTTCTTTCTTTAGTTGAAGGCAAGTATCAATTAGAGCAGGCTGATTTAGCTTATAAACTATTGAATTCCAAGAAAAAACCCTTAGCAGTAATTTTGGTCTATCCGTCTTTGAGCCTTGAGGAAAAGACTTTAACTAGCCTTGAACTGCCTCAATTGCAAAAAATAGAAGGAAGAATAGAAGTGGGTATTATTGGAGTTGGCAGTTTTAGCCAAGTCGTCCATTTGCCCAATCTTAGTCGTTTGAAACATTATTATCATCTTCGAGGAGTTTGTACTCAAGACTCAGTAAAAGCCAAATATTTTGCTCAAAGGTATAGGGCTAACATTGCTACGACTGATTATAACGTTTTATTAAATGATCCAAAAATTAATTTAATTATTATTACTACTCGGCATCATCTTCATAGCAGAATGGTTATAGATGCTTTAAGAGCAGGTAAAAATGTTTTTGTGGAAAAGCCCTTGTGCTTAACCGGAGAAGAATTAGAAGAAATTAAAGCAGTAGTGAAAAATCCAACTATTGGTTATTCGCCGATGTTATTTGTAGGTTTTAACCGTCGTTTTTCGCCATTCATTGAAAAAATAAAAACAGAAATTAAAGAACGTCATAGTCCGTTAGTAATAAATTATCGGGTGAATGATAACTATTTACCTCCAAGTCATTGGACTAATACTTCTGAAGGAGGAGGCAGAATTTTAGGCAATGCCTGTCATATGTTTGATTTGTTTTGCTATTTAACTAATTCTTCAGCTTCTCAAATTACAGCTGTTACCATTAATCCCTTAGATACTTTTTATTTAGTCACTGATAATTTTATTGCTTCCTTAAGATTTAAAGACGGTTCTATTGCTAATTTGATCTATACCACTGAAGGGTCAGAGAAATTTTCCAAAGAATATCTTGAGCTTTATTCTGAGGGCTCAACTTTAATTCTTGATGATTTTAAAAAACTATCAGCCTACGGACTGAAAACTGGCATGAAAACAATGAACAGTCAAAAAGGTCATTTAGAAGAGTTAGAAGAATTAGCTAAAGCGATGCATCAAAGAAAATGGTTGATTCCTTGGGAAGAAATCGAAGAAGCTACAAGAATTAGTCTTGAAGTTGATAAACAGGTGAGGCAAGTGTATAATAAATAATGTTGCTGGTCACTATTGACATTCCTTTAATAATCTGCTATAGTAAAGATACCTAAAATTAAGGTATTTTTTAAACAAAAAACCCATTAGTCTGTGGGCAAGCAAGCTAAACATTTTGTGGATGGCTTGATGGGATTCTTTTTCGATGGGTATTCTGGTTTTGACTGGAATATATCTCGATTGAATCCTTAACCCCTCTTGATGAGGGAACTTTGCCTGCAGGCTAATGGGTTTTTTATATACCTAAAACTCTTTTGATTTCTTCAAAAGAGGTGATACCTAAAAGAACTTTAATTACAGCATCATCGATTAATTTTGGATACTGAGCTTTTTCTAAATTCTCTATTTGTTCAGGTTTTACAATTTCGAAAATTCCAGTTTGACCTAAATAACCAGTAAAATTACATTTAGGACAACTTGAAGCTGAATATATTTTGTATGGGAGTTTGAATTGTTTTTGATATTCAGGATATTGCTTTAAAGCCTTCCCAATATAGGAGATAATTTCTGGTAGCGCTGAGATTTCCTTTTTGCAAACAGGACATAAGACTCTCACTAATCTCTGGCTAATGATAACTCTAATAGCTTTAATGATATCAAGGGAGTTGATACCCAAACTTTTTAAGCGGGGGATGATTTCGAGACTATTATTGGCATGAATAGTTGATAAAACTAAATGACCAGTTAAAGAAGCTTGCCAGACCATTTCAGCAGTTTCCTTGTCTCTAATCTCTCCAATTAAAAAGATATTAGGGTTTTGGCGAAGCAGAATTCTTAAAGCATTAGAAAAAGTATAGCCTTTTTCTTCATTGATTTGAGTTTGATTGACTCCTTCTAAGCGATATTCAATTGGATCCTCGACAGTGATGATTTTTACGCCGGGTTGATTTAATTTCTTTAATAGAGCGAAAAGAGTAGTGGTTTTTCCGGAAGAAGTGGGACCGCTGGCTAAGATCAAACCAACTTTATCTTGAAGGACTTTTTCCAAAGCGGTTTGGCTCGATGGAAGCAAACCAATTTTTTCTAAATCTAAAGCTTGAATTTCTCCACCTAAGATTCTTAAACTAACGCTCTCTCCATAGCCAGAAGGAAGAATGGAAAGACGAATATCATATGAATTTTCTCTAAAGACCACCCGGAATCTTCCTTCTTGGACTTTTTGGGTTTCCTCGGTATTTAAACCGCTAAGATTTTTAATTTCATTAATCAATCTCGGCGCTTCCATAAGATCAAAAGAAGTCATCTCATAGAGGACGCCATCAATTCTTTCCCTAATTTTTATATCTTTTTCTTCTGGTTCAAAATGTAAATCAGTAGCTCGAGATTTGATAGCGCCTGTGATTAAAAAACTAATTTGTTTTACAGTTGGTTTATCTTTCAGGAATTCTGACCAATCTTGCTTTTTTAAAAGCAGAGGTTCAATTTGTTTTTCTTCTTCTGGACTAATTTTTAATCCTCGAAGAAGAGTTTGAGCAAATAAATCTTGATAATTTTTCTCCACATATTCAATATCACCAGCCACTCGAAAGATTTCTTCTAAAGAAGTGATGCCTTCAATAGCTTTTAATAAACCATCATGGAAAAGAGGAATCATGCCTTCGTCAATGGCGGTTTTTCTGATTTCATCTTCCTCAGCCCCGCGGATAATTTCTTTAGAAATTTTTGGCGTGATGAATAGAGTTTCGAAAAGACCAATTTGGCCAATATAGCCTAACCAATGGCACATCTCACAGCCCTTGGCTCGATAAAGAAAAGAAATGTTTTTGGGAATTTTGACGCCACTTTTTGGAGAAAGAATAGAAAAAGCTTCCATAATTTTCTCTTTTACTTCCTCAGTCGGTTCATATTTTTCTTTGCAATGAGAGCATAAACGTCTGACTAATCTTTGAGCAATTACCACTCGCAAAGCTCCGGGAAGAAGAGATCTCTCCGCCTCCAGCTCTATTAAGCGGTTAATAGTCGAAGCAGCTTCATTGGCGTGCAAGGTAGAGAAAACTAAATGACCGGTTAAACTTGCTTGGAGGGCAGTTTCCACTGTTTTTTTATCCCGCATTTCGCCGATCATAATCACATCCGGATCCTGGCGAAGAATTGATTTTAAACCGTTTTCAAAATTGTAATCTTTAGACACTTGAGTTTGATTAATACCTGATAAGCGATATTCAATGGGGTCTTCAATAGTGATGATTTTTATACCCGGAGAAACTTTAGTTTTGAGCAAAGCGTAGAGAGTGGTAGTTTTGCCAGAACCAGTTGGGCCAGTGAGTAAAATCATTCCATTCGGGCTAGAAATAACATCATTAATAATTTTTAATTCTTTTTCTTTTAATCCCAAATCTATCATGCCAAAAGCAGTTCGTTTGGGATTTAAAAGACGAAAAACTAAAAATTCGCCTTTTGGTCCGGGTAAACTTGAGACTCGCACATCAAAAAGATTTATATTATTATTTTTTTTATCCTGGATAGTAAAACGGCCATTTTGAGAAGTATTAATGATATTTAATTTCAAACCAGAAAGAAGTTTTAATCTGAAGAGAATAGTCTGATATTTCTTTTTTTCTATTTCCGCCACTTCATAAAGTACACCATCTACGCGAAAACGGATCAAAGCTGTATCTTCTTGGGGTTCGAGATGAATATCAGAGGCATCAATGCTAAGAGCTGATTTAAGAATTAAAGAAACAAGAGCAGTGACTTCTTCCGAGGAATAATTTAAAAGTTCTTGATTGAGATTCGAAAATTCAACAAGTTTTGTTTGAGAAACATCAATAAAATTACTAATTTTTTCTAAACGGGTTTGAACAAAACGATAATAACCTAAAGCCCAAAGGAGACTTTCTTCTGTGACAACATAAATAGCTACTTTATAACTCTTGCTTTTTAGTTCCTCGATAACTCTGATTGTTTCTGGATTTTCTGGATTAAGAACTGCTAATTTAACTAAATTGCCGATTTTCTCAAAAATCACCAGATTGGCTTTTTTAGCTTTTTCTTCTGGAATCACTTCTAAAGCACTTGGAGCAATATTTACTGTTTTTAAATTAAGATACAAAAGATTGTGCTTTAAAGCTAAATCTTCAGCTATTCTTTCTTTAGATTCCTGCCAAAGATTTTTTATTTTTTCTTCTCTTTTTTGAGTTAAATCATCCATAGAAATTATTATACCATCTAACTTCTCTTTAGAAAAGTGAAAATTTGTGGTAAAATTAAAACAGATAAAATGAAAATCAAAGTTTTAAGTGAAAGCCCAGAGGAAACTCAAAAAATCGCTTCTTTATTAATTAATACTATTTTAAAACAAAAAAATCTGAAGCGTAATAAGGCCTTAGTTATTTCTTTAGAAGGTAATCTTGGCAGCGGAAAAACCGAATTTTTTAAAGGTATAGCTAAAGGAATAAAATTAAAAGAAAGAATTTTTAGCCCGACCTTTTTGATTATGAAAAGATTTACTTTAAAGCACAAACTATTTAAATTTCTTTGGCATTTGGATTGTTATCGCTTAAAGAAAATTTCTGAGATAAAAGAATTGGATTTTAAAGAGATAATCAAAAATTACCAAAATATTATTTTTATTGAATGGGGAAACAAAATTAAGCGTTTTCTTCCAAAAAATCATTGGATGATAAAATTTAAGATAAAAGGAGAAAATAAAAGATCACTGGAATTAGAAATTCCTTAATTTGTAATATTTTTATGAAAAAATTCGTTGTTATTGATAGCTATGCTTTGGCTCATCGTTCTTATCATGCTCTTCCCCCTCTAGTTTCCCCAGAGGGAATTTTAGTGAATGGCGTTTATGGCTTTATGTTAGTCTTCTTAAAGATGCTTCAGGAACTTAAACCAGATTATTTAGTAGCGACTTTTGATCTAGCCCAACCTACTTTTCGTCACAAAGAATATACAGAATATAAAGCTAAAAGAGTGAAGGCTCCGGAAAATTTTTATGAACAGATAGGAATTATTAAGGAAATCCTAAAAATTTGGGGAATTCCTATTTTAGAGAAAGAAGGATTTGAAGCAGATGATCTTATTGGCACGATAGCTCAAAAATTCCAAAAGAAAGATCTTGAGATCATAATTTTAACTGGCGATTTAGATGCTCTTCAATTAATAAACGATAATATTCATGTTTATACCTTGAGAAAAGGATTACAAGATAGAGTGATTTATGATATGGAAGAAATTAAAAAGAAATACGATCTATTGCCAGCACAACTGATAGATTTTAAAGCCTTAAAAGGCGATTCCTCAGATAATGTGCCAGGAGTGCCTGGAGTAGGCGAAAAAACTGCTTTAAAATTAATTCAAAAATTTAGTAGTTTAGATAATCTTTACTTTGCTTTAGAAAATCAATCCCCAGAAATTAAAAATCTTAACATTAGATTAAAAGAGAGGTTGATAGAAAATAAAGATCAGGCTTATCTCAGTCGCCACTTAGTCGCTATTGAAAAAGGCGTTGACCTGAATTTTCAATTAGAAGAAGGTATCTTTAGACAACCTCCTGAAGAACAACTAACACCATTTCTCCAAAAACTTGGTTTTCAGAGCTTAATCAAGAGAATTTTTAATGAACCCCAGAAGACAGTCAATCCTTCGACTATGCTCAGGATTGATGGTGAGCAAAGCCGAACCATCAAAGAGAAAGCAGAAGTGATTATCAATACCATTACTAATCAAGAGCAATTAAATCTTTTCCAGAGCAAAATTCAAAAAGCTTCAACTCTGGGTCTATTTTTAGATTATCAAGGTCATAAATATGGCGAGAGAGAAATTTTTGGTTTATATTTGGTTTTACCTGCCGAAGAAATTTTTTATCTTCCTCAAGATTTTTTTAAAGAGCTAAAAGATTTAATAATGGCTATTGAGGGTAAAACTATCTTTGTTCTTGGAGCAAAAGAAATAATTGAAGAAATAAAAGAATTGTCACAATTAAATCTTGAAGATATAGGCATTTCAGCTTGGTTAATTGATTCAGAAAGAAAAAATTATAACTTGGAAAGTTTAACCAGATTTTTCTTAAAGGAAGAAACTCCTTTGTCTTCTGAGGATTATTTAAGGCAATTTTTAAATTTAGCTAAAATCATTAAAGTCAAAATTTCAAGTTTAAGTTTAGATAATATCTGGGAAACAATAGAAAAACCTCTCATTCCTATTTTAGCCCAGATGGAAATAAACGGCATTTCTGTGAATAAACAGATACTTAAACATTTGCTAGAAAAAGTTGAAAAAGAAATAAAAATCTTAGAAAGTAAAATTTATCAATTAGCTCAAAAAACTTTTAATATTAATTCTTATCAACAACTAGTTGGGGTATTATTTCAAGATTTAAAATTAGATTCATCGATTCTAAAAAAAACTAGCTCTGGGAAAATTTCAACTGATATTTTTGAATTAACAAAAATAAAAGATAGCCACTCCATCATTCCTCTAATTATTGAATATCGGCAACTGGAAAAATTAAAAACAGCCTTTCTTGATCCCTTGCCTCAATTTATTAATCTTAAAACTCAGAGGATTCATACTATTTGGAAACAAAATGGCACAGCCACTGGTCGTCTTTCTTCTGAAGAACCTAATCTTCAAAATATTCCTTTAAAAGGAGAATGGGGAAAGAAAATAAGAAAAGCCTTCGAAGCAGCTCCAGGCTTTTCCTTTTTATCTTTAGATTATTCTCAAATTGAATTACGTATAGCTAGCCATCTTTCTTTAGATTCTAAAATGATAGCAGCTTTTCAAGAAGATAAAGATATCCATACTCTGACTGCTAGTTATATCAATAACATTAAAGAAAATGAGGTGACGCCAGAAATGAGAAAACTCGCTAAGATTTTAAATTTCGGTATTATTTATGGCATGGGTGCTAAAGCTTTGAGCGAAACCGCAGGCATTAGTCTCAAAGAAGCCAAAAGATTTAAAGAAGAATATTTTCATGATTTTTCAGGTTTAAAAAATTATTTAGAACACTCTCTTTGTCAAGCAAAAAAATTAGGTTATGTAGAAACTCTTTTTGGCAGGAAAAGGTTTTTGCCTCTAATTGGTTCTTTAGGTCAGATAGGCCGGCAAGAAGAAAGAATAGCCATTAATATGCCTATTCAAGGGCTGGCGGCTGATATTATCAAGCTCTCGATGATTAAAATCTCAGATTTTATTAAAAGCAAAAACCTTGAAGATGAAGTTAAGCTAATTTTGCAAATTCATGATGAATTGATCTTGGAGGTAAAATCTGCGATAATAAAAGAAATAGCTCCTCAATTAAAAAAAATAATGGAACAAGTTGTTACTTTGGAGGTTCCACTCAAAGCTGAAATAACTATTGGCAAAAATTGGGAAGAATTAGAATAAGTATTTATGACCAAGTTTTTTTCAAAAATTAAAAAGCATTTTTTCTCTACTCAATTTTTACCTTTCCTTTTTTTAGGCTTGCTTATTTTCATTCAAATAGCTTTTAATTGGCTGCTCTTACCAAGTAAACTTTTGATTACGATTTTGAGCAGTTTTTTAATAATTTTTTGGCTAGGAGCAGCTGTTTTTGCTATCAACTTGATTGATACCAGTAGTCGCTTGAATTTAGAAAGAAATCAAATCAATGCCATGATTCGTAGCATCGAAGATCCGGCTATTTCTTATAGTAATGATTTTGAGATTATTCTAGTTAATCCAGCCATGGAAAGATTTACTGGTTTATCAAGAAAAGAGCTGATAGGAAAAATTATTAAACCGGAATTAAGCAATGACGCCCGTTATGGATTTTTCACCAAATTAATTTTTCCGAGTTTAGCGCCGACTGTTTTAGAAAGATTCGTCGATATCTATCCTCAAAAAATTAAAGTAAAATTTGATGAGCCAAAAGAATTAACCTTAGAGATAGTAACAACCAAGGTAATAGATGAGCAGGGAAATGTTTTTGGGTTTTTGAAAGTCATTCATGATTTGACAAAAGAAGAGACTTTGCAAAAAACCCAAAAAGACTTTATTACTGTAGCGGCTCATCAATTAAGAACTCCTCTTTCTGGTTTATCCTGGGTTTTTGAATTATTAGCTAAAAAAGAAATTGGTCCTTTAACACTTGAGCAAGAGCAAATCATTGACCAGGGGAAAAAAGCAGTAGCTGAGAGTTTAAAGACCGTGGAAGATTTATTAAGCGCCGCTCAGATAGAAGAAGGGAAGTTCGGTTTTCAATTTATTGTGGCTGATTTGAGTAAAATTATTGAGGATGTTTTCACTAAATTTGAACCCTCAGCGCAAAAGAATAATGTTAAATTAATTTTTTACCGGCCCAATTTTAAATTAGAGCCATTTGTGATGGATCCCATGAGAGTGAAACTAGTTTTAGAAATTTTAGTAGATAATGCTATTAAATATAATGTGAAAAACGGAGAAGTAAGAGTGAAAATCGCATCGATATCTAATAAACCTTTTGTTGGTATCTCCGTCGAAGATACAGGAATGGGTATTGATTCAGAAGATATATCAAAATTATTTACGAAATTCTTTAGAGCTGAAAAAATAATGAAGGAACAAACCAGCGGTATTGGTTTAGGTCTATATTTGGCTAAAAATATTATTGAGCGTCATGGAGGGAAAATTTTGGTTCAGTCAGTAGCTGGTCGAGGTTCGACTTTTACTTTTACTTTGCCTTTAGATCCAGCTTATATTCCTCCCCAATAAACCTATGCCTGAGCTTCCTGAAGTAGAAACTATTGTTCACCAATTAAATAAAACCATTAAAGGAGAAGTTATTAATGATCTCTGGACTGATAGTCCAAAGAATTTGAAAGGGAATTTTAGAATAGAAAAAGTTCGTTCTTTAATTAAAAATCGGAAAATTTTAAGAGCTGAAAGAAAAGGTAAAAATATTTTGATTTTTTTAGACAAAGATTGGGTTTTATGGATTCATTTGAAATTAACTGGTCATTTATTAGTAGGTTTTTACGAATATGAAAATAATCATTGGCAGCCAAAAGCAAAAGGCGCTTTTTTAGATCCCCAAAATCGTTTTATTCACTGGGTGTTTTCTCTAAAAAGTGGAAAAAAGCTCGTTCTTTCAGATATGAGAAAATTTGCTAAGATTGTTTTTTTAACAACGGAAGATTTAAAACAAGCAAAAGATTTAAATGACTTGGGCATCGATCCTCTTTCTTTGGAATTTAATCAGAAGAAATTAGAAGAAATTTTTTCCCAAACCAAAGGGGAAATTAAAAAAGTCTTGATGAATCAAAGGTCTATCAGCGGGATTGGTAATATTTATGCTAATGAAATTCTTTGGGAAGCAAAAATCAACCCTTTTAAGAAGGCCAAAGAATTGGAAAAAGAAGAAATAAAACGATTGTCTCAGATGATAAGAAAAATTTTAGCTTTAGCTATTAAATATCAAGGTACTTCGGCTGAAGATGAGGCTTATCGCAATCTTTATGGTGAAAAAGGTTCTTATGCCAAGTGTTTGAAAGTTTATCAAAAAGAAGGAGAGCTTTGTTCTCGTTGCGGCACCTTAATTAAAAGGATTAAAAATCAAGGTCGTTCCACTTTTTATTGTCCTAAATGCCAAAGATTATGATTTTCCTTATTCACGGCCAAGATAATTTTCGTTCTGAGGAGTATTTGAACTCGATGATAAATTTTTATCAGAAAGATAACCCTTTTTATTTTTCTTTTGATTTTTCTGATAAATTTCTCCCTTCCTTAGAAATTTCTGAAATAAAAGAAATATTAGGTGGCCGCAATCTTTTTTCTGATACAAAATTAATAGTTTTCAAAAATCTTTTGAATAACATCTCTAATGACTTTCAAAAAGAAATTCTCAAGATCATTTTTGAGAATAAGGTAGATAAAGCTAAAAGCATAATGTTAATAATTTATGAAAACAATAAAGTAAAGGAAGAAACTTTATTAAAATGGTTCAAAAATAAAACTAAATCAACCAAGGAATACCATTTGTTAAAAAAGAAAGAACTCAATCAATGGGTAGATGAGGAAGACAAAAAATTAGGTATTAAACTGAATAAAGAGGCTAAAGATATATTAATGAATAGTTTTGAATCAGACACTGGTTTAATTTATTATACTTTGAAAAAATTATCTTTAATTCAAAAAGGAGCCATTGATAGAAAAATTCTTGAAGAAAATGTCTGGCTTCCTTTTAACACCAATGTCTTCGGTTTTTTAGATACCTTAGCGGAAAGAAATATAGCTTCCGCCTTCAATTTTTTTATGAAAGAAATTGAACAAGATAATTCTCAATTTCATCTTCTCTATCTTTTAAAGATGATAATTTTTGAGTTCAGGAATCTTCTGATGATTAAAGAAGTAAAAGCTAAATCTTTAGCTGAGATTCAAAAAAAGACCAAAATTCATCCTTATACTTTGAGTAAAATTTATCCCTTAGTGAAAGGTTTTTCCCTTGATGAATTGAAAAAAATTTACCAGAAGCTTTTTCTTTGCGATGAACGGATTAAAAGAGGCCTGATGGAATCAGAATTAGCCCTTCAAATGCTTCTTTTAGATATGAAGCAAATTTTAACTCACTAAATTTCTGCTAAGGTTGATTTTTTTGAGTAAAAATGTTAAATTGTTATAGTATGCCTATTACTAAAACAGCCAAACGCGCTTTAAAGAAAAGTCTCAAAAGAAGAGAAAAAAATTTGCTCAAGAAAGTAGTTTTAAAGAAAACCGAGAAAAAATTCTTAAAGATTTTAGCTTCTAATGATATTGAAGAAGCGAAAAAAAATCTTAACATTTTATATAAACTTTTAGATAAAGCTGCTAAAACTAATTTAATTAAAAAAAATAAAGCGGCTCGGGATAAATCAAGATTGGCTAAAAAGTTATCGCAAAAACAGAAGGGAATTAAAAAAATCGCCTAAAAGCGGTTTTTTTAATTGAGTGAATAGTCAATTTTTAGTACAATATAGCTAATGGGTTCTTATTCTTTTAAAATACTTCCTCATCCATCTGATGTTAGATTACAAATAACAGCTTCTACAAAAGGAGAGCTTTTTCAAGGTGCTTTAGCAGGAATGGCATCAATCATTAATGCTGGATTATATAAAAAGACGCAAATCGTCAAAGAAAACATAAAAGTTGAATCCCTCGATTTTGATACTCTTTTAGTAGATTTTTTAAGCGAGGTTTTAGCAAAAACCGATATTTCTCACGCAGTTTTTAATAAATTAAAAATAAAAGAATTAACTAATAGTTCTCTTCAAGCAGAAATAAAGGGTCAAAAAAGTGATTATTTTGGTCAGGAAATTAAAGCCGTGACCCATCATGGGTTGAAAATTAAACAAGATAAAAGTGGTAATTACGAAGTCACTATTTTGTTTGATATTTAAAAAAACTTTATGCAAAAAGAAAATTTAATTAAAATAAATGATTATTTATGGGAAATTGCTCGATCTTTCAGGCCAGATATGTTGGTACCTGCTAGATTTTTTGCCAATGAGAAATTAATGGGGGATATCTTAAAAGATAAATCTTTAGAACAATTGATTAATGTTTGTACTTTAAAAGGCATTAAACGATATGGTCTGGCTATGCCTGATATTCATGAAGGCTATGCTTCGCCCATTGGTGGGGTAGCAGCCATTGATATAGAAGATGGAATTATTTCACCCGGAATGCAAGGTTATGATATTAATTGCGGCATGAAAGTATTATATTCAGAATATTCAGAAGCAGAGATTAAAGATAAAATTTCAAAATTAGCTGAAAAAATTTACCAAGAAGTACCTTCTGGTTTAGGCAAAGGAAGAAAAATAAAGATGAATATGTATGATTTGGATAAAATTCTAGAGAAAGGAGCTCAAAAATTAGTCTATGATGGTTATGGCGAAAAAGAGGATCTGGAAAATTGTGAAGCAGGAGGTTCTTTAGAAAACGCTGATGCCTCAGCAGTTTCTTTACTAGCAAAAAAACGAGGGCAAAATCAAGTAGGAACATTAGGTTCCGGCAATCATTTTTTGGAGATTCAAAAAGTTTCGGAAATTTATGATGAAAAAATAGCTGAAATTTTTGGTCTTTTTCAGAATCAAGTTGTTATCATGATCCATACTGGTTCTCGAGGTTTAGGCCATCAAGTAGCTACAGACTATATTAAAGAATTTATGGGGTTGATGGATAAATATCAAATAAAAGTACCTGATAGAGAATTTGCTTGTGTACCTTTCAAATCACCAGAGGGCCAAAGAGGTTTTCGGGCTTCTCAGGCAGCGGCTAATTACGCTTGGGCCAATCGTCAAATGATTACTTACTACGTACGAAAAGCCTGGGAAAATGTCTTAGGGAAAAAAGCAGGGTTTCTTAAGGCTTTATATGATGTGACTCATAATATTATTAAATTAGAAAAATATAAAATTAATAATCAATTAATCGAACTAGCTATCCATAGAAAAGGTGCTACTCGGGCTTTTCCTCCTCACCATCCAGACATACCAGCAAAATATCAAGAAGTTGGTCAACCAGTATTGATTCCCGGCTCAATGGGGACAGCATCTTATATTCTTCATGGGACAGAAGAAGCTGAACAGAGTTTTTATTCTGTTTGTCATGGTGCTGGCCGGACAATGTCCAGACATGAGGCGATAAGAAAAGTTCAAGGGAAAGAATTAAAAAAAGAAATGGAGAATAAAGGAATAATTGTTAAGGTTGGTTCTGTTTTTGGTTTAGCTGAAGAAGCACCTCAAGCTTATAAGAATATTAGCGAAGTGGTAGAAGTAGTTCATCAGGCAGGTTTAGCCAAAAAAGTTGTTCAATTAAAGCCTTTAGCGGTTATTAAAGGATAAACCCCGTTAGAGATTTAAGTTAGTTTATCTATTTTGAATGACCAGAGCCAAGAGGCGGCTTCGCCTTATGATCTTTCTATTAACAAGAGATTTAGTTGAATCTCTAACGGGGTAAAGTGGGATTTTGTCTTGCCTCTTTTTGTGCTATAATAAAGAACAAGGTCGAAAAAATTTAATTTAATATCTTTTGATTTTTATGGAAGAAAAACTTATCGGTAAAATTACTCATTATTTCGGCAAGATTAATGTAGCTATTGTAAAACTATCGGCTTCTCTTAAAATCGGAGATAAGATTCATCTAAAAGGCCATGAGATTGATTTTGAGCAAGCTGTTTCTTCAATGCAAGTAGAACATCAGAATGTCGAGAAAGCAAAAAAAGGTGAGGAAATTGGTTTAAAAGTTGATCAGAAAATAAGAGAAGGTGATGAGGTATATTTGGTAAAAGAATAAAGAGATTCTAACTATTTTTAGTAATTGTGCTAAAAGATTTTAAAATTAAATCGCTAAAAAAAATTTCTAGCGGTAAAAATTATTTGCCTCAGAAACTTGAAGCTGTGGCTGCTTTAGTTGGAACTATTATTGGAGCTGGCGTTTTTACTTTACCAAAGGTGGCTCAGCAATCCGGTTTACTTATCACAGTTCTTTGGCTAGTGGTAGTTCTTATTTTAGTTATTTATCTTCATTTAGCGTTTGGAGAAATCGTTTTAAGAACAGAAAAAGATTTCCGTCTGCCTGGATATGCTGGTTATTATTTAGGTACTCCCGCTAAAAGATTAATGCTCTTAACAACTTTTTTTACCTTTTCTTTTTCTCTTTTAATTTATTTGCTTTTAGGTGGCCAGTTTTTAAACATTATTCTTTCATCCTTTGTACCGGCTAATCTTCTTCCTTCCGGTTTTTTGGTAATTTTCCTTTGGCTTTTTCTCAGTTTAATTATTTTAAGCAAGAAGGATAGAGCTTCGAAAGTTAATTTAATATTATCTTTTTTTCTCTTGGTTTTGTTTTTCTTTGTTGCTTTTTATTCCTTGCCTCATTTTCATTTAACTAATATTAATTTCTTTAATATCTCTCAAAAATGGGGATGGTTAATACCTTATGGAGTGATATTTTATGCTTTAAATGGCATGGTGGCAGTTCCTGAAGCCGCCAGAGTCCTTGAGCGGAAAAGAGTGCCAAAGGAATCTCTGAAAAAGATTATTATTATAGGAATTTTAATCTCAGCTTTTTGCTATTTACTTTTTATGGTTACTGTGGTAGGGACAACTGGTTCTTCTACCACCACAGAGGCAATTATGGGGTTAAAAGCAGTGCTGGGCAAGGGAATAGTGATTGCAGGCGCAGTCCTAGGATTTTTAGCTGTGGTGACTTCTTATTTAATCTTCGCCGTTTATATTAAAAATAGTTTTACTAATGATTTTCATTGGTCTCCTTTCATAAGTAATTTCATTGTTATTGGAGGACCTCTAATTTTGTATTTTTCTCATTTTGCCAATGTTATAAAATTGATTTCTTTTATGGGAGGAATGTTAGGAGGTTTTGAAGGAGCGATGGTGCTTTTAATTCTTTATAAATCTAAAAAGCAAACAGATTTAATCCCTGCTTATGAAGTGCCTCTTAATCATTTTATTTTATCAGTTCTCTTTTTTGCTTTATTAGCAGGAGCGTTATGTCAAACGTTTTTAGTATATTAATTATTTAATGCTCTTGTAGTTCAATTGGATAGAACGTCTCCCTCCGGAGGAGAAGGTTGGCTGTTCGAATCAGCCCAGGAGCACTAATTACTATGAAACTCATTGCTGATTTTCATCTTCACTCTAAATATTCTCGCGCCACTTCTCGAGATATGGATTTAGAGCATATTGCTTTTTCAGCCCAAAGAAAAGGTATTAATATTATTGGTACTGGCGATTTTACTCATCCCGAATGGTTTAATGAACTAACTTCAAAATTAGAATCAGCTGAAGAGGGCTTTTATAAACTAAAAAATGAAAAAGGGAAAAGTATTGTCAGGTTTATTATTAGTGGAGAGATATCAAGCATTTATCAGAGAGGAGGAAAAACTAGGAGAGTACATAATATTATTATTCTTCCTTCCTTGGAATCAGCAGAAAAAATAAATAATGCTTTATCTTGGCAAGGCAATTTAAAGTCTGATGGTCGACCTATCTTAGGTATGGATTCAGAAGAACTTTTAAAAATTGTTTTTAAAATAGAGCCACGGGCTATGTTCATTCCTGCCCATATCTGGACTCCCTGGTTTGCTGTTTTTGGTTCGATGTCAGGATTTGATTCTTTAGAAGAAGCTTTTGGAGAAAATACTAAGTATCTTTCAGCTTTAGAAACTGGTTTGAGTAGTGATCCGTCGATGAATTGGCGGATTTCGTCTTTGGATAGATTTGCTTTAGTTTCTAATTCTGACGCTCATTCTCCAAATAATATTGGTCGTGAAGCCAATGTTTTCGATATTGATTTTAATTACTCTAGTTTAAGAGAAGCCATTATTAAAAAAGATAAAACAAAGTTTCTTTATACGATTGAATTTTTTCCAGAAGAAGGAAAATATCATTATGACGGTCATCGTTTATGTAAGGTGCGAATGTCTCCTGAAGAAAGAAAAAAAGTTAATAATATTTGTCCGATTTGTGGCAAACCCTTAACCATTGGAGTTTTATCAAGAGTTGAGAAATTAAGTGATAGGCCAAAAGAGGAAGTACCAGAAAATACCATTCCCTTCAGAAGTCTTGTACCCTTAGGGGAAATTATTGCTGAATCTTTTGGTTGTCAAGTAAAAACCAAAGCAGTGGAAGAAGAATATCAAAAATTGATTAGTCAATTTCCAAATGAGTTTTATATTCTTTTAGATGCCAGTTTTAAAGATTTACAAAGAGCGAGCACTGAAAAAATTGCCGATGGTATCATTAGAATGAGAGAGGGTAAGGTAATTTTAGAACCAGGTTATGATGGGGAATATGGAAAAGTCAAAGTATTCTCTGATAAAGAGTTGAAAGATATAGCAGCTCAAGAAGAGCTTTTTTAAGAACCTTTTTTGTGTTAAAATGAAAGGCAATGAGTGATAGTCTTCTTTTGTATTTGTTACGTCGCCTTATTTTCTATTTCGTTAATTTTCTCGATATTTATTTTAGAGGAGGTTTTAATTTCTTTAACTCTTTCTATTGGAGATTATTCTCAGGATTAGAGAGAAAATTAGCTTTTTTTGTTAATGTCCGTTATTTTACTGTTCCTCTTTGGCAAGAATATTCTTTTGCCTCTTATTTATTAAGTATTCCTATCAGGAGTTTTAAAATTATATCTGGGTCCTTTTGTCTTCTCTTTTTTAGCTTTATTTTTTGGTTGATCTACTTTTGCTGGGTTCTTTTACCAATTTATTTAATATTTAAAATATTTTCTTTCTAAAAAAAATGGATCAACAGACATTTTTTCTCCAAGATGCGTATCTATTTTGGCCAGAATGGAAAAGATTCATTTATCGAATTCTTTTTCAGGCTTTCGTATTTTTTGGTTTATTGGTTTCTATATTATTTATCCTTTTGGAAGTTAAAAAATATTTTTATCCTGGTATTCTTCTATTGATTTTTTTTATTTTTGTCTTTATTAAAAGGAATCTTTCAGATTTGTCTGTTAGAGAGAACAATTTAAAAAGAAAAAAAATTAATTTAGCTTTATTTCTTTCGTCTCAAGCTAAAGAGATTTTAATCGAGTCTCGTCGCCTTAGTCTTAATAAACATTTGCCTCTGTCTTTAACTTGTCTCTGGCTACTTTTTAATAAACAAGAAATCATCAATGCTTTAAGATATTTGGATTTTACCTCAGAAGAAATTAAAGGATTCCAGCAAAAAATTTTCCAAGAGCAAATTGCCACGAAATCATTAGAAAAAGATTTTTTCTTGATTTTGACGAAAAACGCCTTAATTGAAGCCCAACAATTAAAACAGAGTTCTATTGATACTTATAGTTTGATGCTTGGTCTCTGCTCTTTTGATGATAATCAATTAATCGATCTTTTTAATCTATTTGGTATTGAGAAAAATGATTTAACTATTGCTTTTGTCATTAATATTCTTTCTCGACAAAAAAATGTTGAACCTATTAAGGGGTTAACTGAAATCAATCAGACATCTTTTCGGCCCAAGAAGATTCGCGTTAATAAAACCCTTACTTCTAGGCCTACTCCAATTCTTGATAGTTTAAGCGTTGATTTTACTAAATTAGCGGAAAAGTTAAAAATCGGGGTGATGATAGGTCATTTGAAAGAATATGAGGCTTTAATTAAAATACTTTCTCGTCCAGGAAAAAGAAACATTATTTTAATCGGACCAGCAGGCATAGGTAAAGAAACAATAGTTTCTTATTTAGCTTATAATCTAGTTAGAAATAATATTCCACTTCAATTAAGAGATTATCATCTGATTAATCTCTCTTTCACATCTCTCTTTAGAGATACTCAAACTCCATTTGAAGCCTGTAATCGTTTAACAAAAGTGATTAATGAAATTTCAGCTAATAGAGATATTATTCTTTATTTGCCTCAGCTTCATAACTATAAGCTTTTAACTCAAGAAGGAGGATTAAGTGCTTTAGAAACCTTAAAACCTCTTCTTGAAACTCAACAAACCCCCATTATTGCTACTAGCACCATAGAAGATTTTCATCGTTATTTAGAACAAGATTCGAACATCCAAGATACCTTTGAGATTATCCGCGTAGAGGAAATTTCTTCAGGAGAAGCTATTCAAATTTTGGCATTTGAGTCTTTAAAATGGAAAAGGGAGACCAAAGTTCAAGTGAGTTATCGAGCTATTAAAAGAGCAGTCATCCTAGCTCAACGCTTTTTAGCCAAGACACCTTTACCTTCTTCAGCTGAATCATTATTAACCGAAGCTATAGAAGGAGCAAGACAAAAAAGAAACAATTTAGTCAAAGAGCAGGATATTGTTGATTTGGTGAGTGTTAAAACCAGTATTCCCTTGGAAGTTTCTCAACCAGAAGAAAAAGAACGATTACTATCTTTAGAAAAAGACATTCATAAATCTTTGATTAATCAAGAAGAAGCAGTTAAAGCAGTTTCCTCTGCTTTACGGCAATATCGGGCAGGTTTGGCTAATCCCAATAAACCTATTGGTGTTTTTCTTTTTGTGGGACCAACCGGTGTTGGTAAAACTGAATTATCAAAGGTTTTAGCCCGAGTTTATTTTGGAAGCGAAAAAGCGATGGTGCGTTTTGATATGTCTGAATACCAGGATCAAAGAGGTGTTTTTCGTTTTATTGGCAGTCCTGAAGGAGAAACTAGTGGAGTCTTAACTGAAGCTATTAAAAGCAAACCTTTCTCTTTGATTCTTTTAGATGAATTTGAAAAAGCTAATTTGAAAGTTTTAGATCTCTTTTTGCCATTATTCGATGAAGGCAGGCTGACAGATAATTTAGGAGAAACTATTAATTTTACCAATACGATTATTATTGCTACCTCCAATGCTTTATCAGATTTTATTAAAAAACAAATCGAAAAAGAAATGCCTTTTAATCAATTAACAGATGAATTAAAAAACAAATTAACAAACTATTTCAAGCCAGAGCTGCTTAATCGTTTTGACGAGATTGTTGTTTTTAGGCCCTTAACAGAAGAAAATCTAAGAGAAATTGTAAAATTGAAATTAAATGGCTTGATTGACATTATGAAGAATAAAAAAATTGAAGTAGATTTTGATACTTCGGTAATTGAAAAATTAGCTCAACTTGGCTATAATCCTATTTTTGGTGCTAGGCCTCTTGACTCAGTTATTAGGCACTTTATTAAAGATACATTAGCACAATCACTTCTAAAGGAAGAACTTCCTATTGGAAGTAAAATTCATTTTGTGTTTAAAAATGGTGAATTCAAAATATGTGTTTTAAAATAGTTTAATCTCAAATAATAGCTCAGCATTAAATTTATGGTTAAATTTGCAGATCTTTTTAAAGAAAGAATTCATCCTGTAATTAAGATACTTTTAATTAATAACATCTTATCTCTTACGGGTTGGGCTTTTGTTAATCCAATTTTCGCCATTTATGTTATTCAAAACGTTCATGGTGGCTCAATAAAGACAGTTGGAATATGTTATTTTATTTATTGGGTAGTTAAAGGATCTCTTCAGTTATTCATTTCGCATTATCTTGATCGAGTGGAAGGAGAAGCTGATGATTATTTTACTTTGGTGTTAGGCCAATTTTTAAATATGTTAATTCCTATTGCTTTACTTTTCTCTAGTAATAGCAATGAGTTGTATTTTATTTTTTGTATTTATGGCATTGCTGATGCTCTTTTGTATCCTCCCTGGAACGCAATTTTTACTCGTTACATTAATCCTAAGAGAGTAAGTTTCGAATGGACCTTGAACAGCACAGGTTTTAATTTCGGATCTGCTATTGCTATTCTTATCGGTAGTTCATTAGCTTTAATTTTCGGTTTCCCTTTAATTTTCTTTTTTGTAGCTCTCGCTCAGGGAATAAGTTTAGGTGTTCTTTTATCAATAAGAAAATATTTTATTCACAAAAAGAAATCTCCTACAGAGTATTACTTTCCGCTGAAAACTTAATAAAAAACCCTTCCTTTAAAACAAGGAGGGGTTTTTTAAGATAGATTTCAATGATTTTATGAGTTTTGGATTATTTCTTTGAATACTTGAGGCTGTTTTTCAGCCAATTCAGCTAAGATTTTTCTGTCTAATTTGATATTTTCTTTTCTAAGCTGAGTAATTACTTTACTGTAATTTAAGCCTAATTCTCTTGAAGCAGCATTAATTTTTATATCCCAAAGTTGTCTTTTTTCTCTTTTCTTTCTTTTTCTATCTCTAAAGGCATGAGTCCAGGCATGAAGCAAAGCTTCTTTAGCGAGACGATATTTTGTTTTCCGTCCATATCTAAAACCCTTTGCGTGTTTCAAAAGGTTTTTTCTTCTTTTATTTGCTATGGTGCCTCGTTTGACTCTTGACATATTAATTAAAAAATATCTCTTTTAATCTGTTTTGCGTATAAAAGAAAAGGAACATTCTTTTTTCTTTGCTGCTTTGTTTTGGGAGATTCTTTAGCCTGATTATGTCCTTGGTGGCTAACTCTTCTTAAAACTTTGCCTCTTTTAGTAATTTTAATTCTTTTCTGAATTGATGTTTTACCCATCTTTTTCATCATTTAAAATTTAATTAATTTTTCTTTAAAGTAACAATAAATCCTTGAGGATATCTTTTTAAAGATTGAATAATTTTATAGGTCATTCCGCCAGAGGCGGCATAAGAAACCTTGATTAAAGTCAAAAAATTTTCTATTTTTGATCTGGCTAAATCGCCATGAGCTTTTTCTCGACCACGCAAACGCATTTCAATGTTAACTATTCTATCATCATTTAAGAACTCTTCTATTTTTTTTACTTTAGTTAATAAATCATGGGAACTTTCATTAAATCCGATTCTAATTGATTTTGGAGCGGTTTGTCTCTCCTTAAATTTTTGCAATTTTTGTTTTTTCTCTCGTTCGTATTTTATCTTGTTATAATCTCCTAATTTATAAACCGGAGGATCTGTTTTTCTGGTTACTTCGACTAAATCTAATCCTTGCTCCTTGGTTTTCAAAAGAGCCTCTTCATAAGGAAGAATTCCTATTAATTTTCCGTCTTTACCAATAAGGCGAATTTTTGAGGGAAACAAAGTAGTAATAAATTAAAGTGAAGAGTGGAGATGGCGGGAATTGGACCCGCGTCTAAGAAGTTAATTCTTAATAATTCTACGAGTGTAGTTCAGTTTTAGTAGTGTTAAGAAAAGAAACTGAACAAACTTTTTCTTAAAACTATCCGAAGTATTTTTGATGAAAATTAGTCGGATACGCTAATTTTCATCTATCTCAATGTTTAAATCCCTTTAATCCATTGAGAATCAATTAAAGAGATTCCTCAAAAGAGGATAAGCTTAACTTATGCATTAAGCATAAGCATAAGCAGGAATTTGATTGGCATTTAATTGCCGCTTCGATTTTAATGAGCTAACGAAGTTTCCTCAACTCGCATTTTAAGAAATTCCTTCCTATCGAATCCGAGCATCCCCAGACAATATTTAATATTCTCCTTTTTTAATTCTTTCTATTCTCTTTTTAATCTCTCTTTTTTTAACTACTTCTCTTTTATCAAATTTCTTTTTTCCTTTAACCAAAGCAATTTCTACTTTGATTAAGCCGTTTTTATTATATACCTTTAAGGGAATTAAAGTCAATCCTTGCTGCTTGATTTTGCCAAATAAATAATCAATTTCTTTGGTTTGCAGAAGAAGTTTTCTTGTTCTTTGCGGGTCATAATCTGGTGAGGTATTTTGAGGTTGATAAGGAGAGATGGAAGCATTTAGAAGAAAAGCTTCATGATGTTTGATTACAACATAAGCACCAACAATATTAGCTTTATTCATTTTTAAGGATTTTACCTCCATGCCTAAAAGAGCAATTCCAGCTTCAAATTTCTCCAGAATTTCATAATCAAAATAAGCCTTTTTATTTGTTATTAGATTTTTTTGAAAGAATTTTTTTGCCACACTTTTAGTATAACGGAATTTTGATTTTTTTTCTAATTTAAGGTAAATTTAAAGGAACATGGCAGAATTAGAATTTGTTAAAAAAGAAGAAGAAATTCTCAATTTTTGGCAAAAGAATAAAATTTTTGAAAAAAGCGTAGAAAACCGAAGAAAATCTCGGCCTTTTATTTTTTATGAAGGACCGCCAACTGCCAATGGCCGACCAGGCATTCATCATGTTTTAGCTCGTTCTTTTAAAGATTTGATTTGCCGCTATAAAACAATGAGAGGTTTCTTAGTTGAAAGAAAAGCTGGTTGGGATACTCATGGTTTGCCAGTAGAATTGGAGGTTGAAAAAGAGTTAGGTTTTAAAAATAAGACCGAAATAGAAAAATATGGGATAAAACAATTTAATAAAAAAGCTAAAGAATCAGTCTGGCGCTACAAAGAAGAATGGGAGAGATTAACTGAAAGAATGGGCTACTGGATTGATACGAAAAATCCCTATATTACTTTTGATCCTAATTATATTGAAACTGTTTGGTGGTTAATAAAACAAATTAATCAAAAGGGATTGTTATATAAAAGCTATAAAGTTTTACCTTATTGTCCAAGATGCAGCACTCCTTTATCAAGTCATGAAGTCTCTTTAGGCTACGAAACAATTCAAGATCCATCAATTTTTATTAAATTTCATATTCTAAATCCTAAATCAGAAATTCTTAAGAATTTAAAAGATTTAAAATCAGAAATTTATTTATTAGTTTGGACAACAACACCTTGGACTCTTCCAGCTAATGTGGCGATTGCTGTTGATTCGAAATTAGATTATAAATTGTGGCAAATAAAAGATGAGGTTTTAATTAGTTGCACTAAACCACCCCAAAAAGAAAGTAAACTTTTAGGAGAAATTAAAGGAAAAGAATTGATAGGCGAGAAATATGAACCTTTATATCTTTACCCTCTTAAAGAACAAGAAGATAAAAAAATCTATGAAGTTGTTGAAGGAAGTTTTATTTCTACAGAAGAAGGGACAGGTTTAGTTCATATTGCGCCTTCTTTTGGAGAAGATGATATGGAACTATCAAAAAAAATAGGTTTAGCGTTTATCAAAAATATTGATGATAAAGGCTGTTTTACTGAGGGGCCTCATGAAGTAATAAAAATAAAAGGCAAATTTTTTAAAGAAGCAGATCCTATCATTTTTAAAAACCTTGAAGAAAGGAATCTCTTATATTTCGGAGATTTAAAAGGGACAACCCATGAATATCCTTTTTGCTGGCGTTGCCACACGCCCTTACTTTATTATGCTTTTGAAGCTTGGTATATCAAAATGTCCCAAGTCAAAAAAGAGCTGATTAGAAATAATCAAAAAATTAATTGGGTACCTCAGCATATTAAAGAAGGAAGATTCGGCCAGTGGCTGAGCGAGATAAAAGATTGGGCCATTTCTCGCAATCGTTATTGGGGTACGCCTCTGCCTGTTTGGGAATGCGACAAATGCGGTCATTATGAAGTCATCGGCTCTCTTAAAGAACTCGAAGAAAAATCTGGCGGGAAATTGCCTTATAACGATAAAAAAGAAATAGATCTTCATCGACCCTATGTGGATGAAATAAAATTAAAATGTCCTCAATGCAGTGGAGAAATGAAAAGAAGGGAGGAAGTAATAGATGGTTGGTTTGATTCTGGTTCCATGCCTTATAGCCAGTGGCATTTTCCTTTTGAGCAGTTTGATAACCCTAACTTACCAGCGCGGAAAATGATTAAACGAATTCCTTTTCCAGCTGATTATATCTGCGAAGCAGTAGATCAAACTAGAGGCTGGTTTTATACGCTTTTAGCCATTTCCACTCTTTTAGATTTAGGACCGGCTTATAAAAATGTTATTAGCTTGGGTTTAATTTTAGATGAAAAAGGAGAAAAAATGTCTAAGTCAAAAGGTAATGTTGTTGAGCCAGCGGGAATTATTGAAAAATACGGGATGGATTCTTTAAGGTGGTATTTGTTTACTGTTAATAGACCCGGCGAAGAGAAAAGATTTTCCGAAACAGATTTATTAAATTCAGAGAGGAGATTTTTGAATACTATTTGGAATGTTTTTCTTTTCTACCAGACATATGCTTTTAAGAATGAAACCAAAATTTCTAATCTCTCTTTGTTAAATCAATGGATTTTAGCAAATTTGGAAGAGACAAAAGCAAAAATCATAAATTTATTAGATCATTATTCTATTTTTGAGGCAACTAAAGTTTTAGATAACTTTGTTGATGATTTATCACGTTGGTATTTGAGGCGCTCTCGACGTATTTTTCAAAAATCGGATAGGTTATCAGAATGGGAAACAAGTTCTATGGTTTTAAGAATAGTTCTTCAAGAATTTTCACTTCTGTTGGCACCATTTTGTCCCTTTTTCTCAGAAATCATTTGGCAAGAATTAAAAAAAGAGCAAGAAAAAGAGAGCGTTCATTTGGCTGATTACCCCAAAAAAGAAAGAAAATATCAGAATAAAAAAATATTGACTCTAATGCAGGAAATAAGAGATATGAGCGCGAATGCTTTAAACCTTCGTCAAAAAGAAAATCTTAAAGTGCGTCAACCTTTAAAAGAATTAAGAATTAAGAATGAAAAACTAAAGGGGCAGAATGAATTATTAAAAATTTTAAAAGAAGAAATTAATGTTAAAGACATATTTTTTGATTATAATCTTGAACTCGGAGAAGAAATAAAACTTGATACTCAACTAACCCCAGAATTATTAGAAGAGGGGATTATTAGAGAATTAGTAAGACAAGTTCAAGAAGAAAGAAAAAAGCAAGAATTAGTACCTAAAGATAAAATAAGCATTATCTTAGAAATTCATGCTCAAAAATTACAGTTAATGCTTGAGCAATGGAAAGATTTTATTAAAAAAGAAACAGGGGCCGAAGAATTAAAAATTCAAGTTACTCCTGAGGAATTAAAAGAGGGGATTAGCATCAATAAAGAGAAACTGAGATTAGAGATTAAAAAAGTCTAACTTGTGCTTAGAGATTTTTTATGCTATTCTTTTAAAGATTATATTTTGTTTAAAAATTAAAAATTAGAAATTAAAAATTTATTGTATGGCTTTACCAGCAAGACATCATTCTCGCTCTCGAGTTAATAAAGGACGCTCTCATATGGCTTTAAACCCATTAAATTTAATTAAATGCTCTCATTGCGGCCGTAATATTTTATCCCATCGTGTTTGTCCCTATTGCGGTCATTATAAAGACAAAGAAGTGATTGATGTTTACAAAGGACTTTCTAAAAAAGAAAAGAAACAAAAAGAGAAAAAACTCGAAGAAAATAAATAAATTTGTCCCCCCCAACTTCGTTGTGGGGATGAAGGCTAAATTTTTTCTGAAATGTATCGACTCCGCCGATGCATCAAAAAACATAATAAATTATGGGTTCTCGTCATCTTTCTCGTTCCATTATCTTGCAGATCCTTTATGAATGGGATTTCCACAATTTGAAGGATAAAGATGTGAGGTCGATTTTTCAAAGGAATTTAGATAATCTCGGTCAAGGTTTAGAAGATCCTAATTATCCAAAGACTCTTCTTGAAGGGATTTTAGCTCATTGGGGAGAACTCAATCAATTAATTGAAAGTGGTGCGCCAGAATGGCCGCTTGAACAAATTAATATCATTGATAGGAATGTTTTAAGGATAGGAATTTTTGAATTAATTTTTGGAGACAAAAAGGAAGTACCTCCCAAAGTGGCCATTAATGAAGCTGTGGAATTAGCTAAGAATTTTGGAGGTGATTCTTCCCGCCGTTTTGTTAATGGGGTTTTAGGAACAATTTATCGGCAAATGGAAGAAACTCTTAAACAAAAAGAGGAAAAACAATAATGAAAGATTTTAAAAAGATTTCTCAGATTTTAAATATATCTTTTCAAAAGTTAGATTTATTAAAAGAGGCTTTAACTCACCGCTCTTTTTTAAATGAACATCGTGATTGGGGTATTCCCCATAACGAAAGATTGGAATTTTTGGGAGATTCAATTTTAGGCTTTGTCGTGGCTGAGTATTTAATTAAACATTATCCTCAGTTTTCCGAAGGAGAATTAACTAGTTTAAGAGCTGCTTTGGTTAATAGCGATTCTTTACTAGCAGTAGCTAAGGAGTTAAAGCTTGAGGATTATCTTTTAGTTTCTCATGGCGAAGCTAGAGAATTAAAAAACAGTCGTTCCTACCTTTTAGCCAATACTATTGAAGCTTTGATTGGCGCTTTTTATTTAGATGGAGGTATAGAAAAAGCCAAAGATTTTATTCAAAAATACATTCTTTCTAAGACCGAAACCATTCTTCAGACAGAATCTTATAAAGACGCTAAAAGTCTTTTTCAAGAAAAGAGTCAGGAATTATTAGGTATTACTCCTATTTATAAAAGTTTGAAATCATGGGGGCCTGATCACGCTAAACAATTTGAGGTTGGCGTTTATTTAAATGAAGATTTAATTAGCCAAGGTACAGGTTATTCTAAGCAAGAAGCAGAAGTTAATGCGGCTCAAAAGGCTTTGGAATCAAAAGGTTGGCAATAAGAACCTTTCGCTATCGCTCAAGAACCTTTTTTCTCGCTTCGCTCGAAATAGATTTATGTATTTATGTTTTTAAAAAAGGTAATTCTAAAAAATTTTAAATCTTTTAAAAGAAAAACAATTTTAGAGTTTCCTTTTTTAATTACGGCGATTATTGGGCCCAATGGTTCTGGAAAATCAAATATTGTTGATGCTCTTCGATGGGCTTTAGGTGAACAAAGTTTCAAAAATATTAGAGCTGATAAAAGTCAGGATTTGATTTTTGCGGGAAGTAGAAAAGATACCTCAGTCGCTTTTTGTGAAGTAGAATTAATTTTCGATAACCAGGGAAAAATTTTTAATTCAGAATACATTGAGATTAGCATTTCAAGACGAATTGATAAAGAAGGAAATAATAGTTATTTTTTGAATCATAAATCTTGCCGCTTGAAGGATATCATTGATTTAACAGCTAGTGCTAAGATAGGGCTTAAAGGTTTTTCTATTATTAATCAAGGATCAATAGAAAGTCTTTTATTGGTTTCTCCTCAAGAGAGAAGAATAATGTTGGAGGAGATTTTAGGATTGAAGAATATTGAACTAAAAAAAGAGGAAACAAAAAGGAAGTTAGAGGAAACTGATATTAACTTAGACAAAACTGTAGCTTTAGAAAAAGAAATTCTGCCTCATTTAAGGTCTCTTAAAAGACAAGTTAATCGGTGGGAAAAAAGGGAAAAAATTCGAGAGGGTCTAACCGAGATAGAAAAACAATATTTTGCCAATATTTATCATTCCGTTATCCAAGAGAATTCTCCGAAAGGGCAGGATTTATACAGTTTAAACCAAAATTTAGAAAAAATAGATAAGGAAATTCAAGAAAAAGAAAATAGATTATTGCTTTCTAAGGAGGAAGGGAACAATGGTTTGGAAGCAAAAGTTCAAAATATTACTCAAGAGATTATTACTTTGCAAAACAAAAAATCGACGTTTTTAAGAGAATTAGGCCGGCAGGAAGTAAACCCTGGTTTTTCTTTTTCCAGAGAGGAATTAGAAGAAAGAATATCAAATATTAAAAATAAGTTAGAGTATTTATTAGAAATTAGAGATTTACCTTTGGTTCATAAAGAAATAAAAGAAATTATCGATAATTTGAATGATATCTTTTCTGACAAAGAGAAGAACAATCAGAAAGATATTAATAAAATCCAAGATGCTTTAGAGGAATTAGAAAAAAAGTTATCAGTTAGAAGTCAAGAATTGAAGAAAAATGAGGAAGAAATTAACGAAAAAAACAAAGGATTTCGAGGTGCTTTTGAAGAAATAACTAAACTGAGAAGTCAAAAGGAAGAATTACTAAAAAGTGTCCAGAAGGAAGAATTATTGGTTGAGAAATATAAACTACGAATAGAAGATTTTAAAAGAAGAGTAGAAGAAGCAGGCTTAGATTATACTGTTATTGAAAGATATTATGAAAATAATAAAAATGATATTCTCTTAGATGGCGAGAAATTTATCCTTCTGGAAAAACAAGTTTTTAGGCTTAAACGAGAAATTGCCGAGATAGGAACAGAAGATGCAAATGTGATGAAAGAATACCAAGAGGTTTCAAAACGATATGAATTTTTATCCCAACAAATAGAAGATCTTCAAAAAGGGTCTCAGGATTTAAAAATTTTAATTCAGGAATTAACTAAAGAGATTGAGAAAACTTTCGAGAAATCTTTAAATGAAATCAATAAAGACTTTAATCGCTATTTTCGATTGATGTTTTCTGGAGGATCAGCCAAATTAGAACAAATCAAAAGACAAAAAACCTTATCCGAAGAACCATTTCGAGCGGAGCCCCGCCTGCCGGACGGGCAGGGAGAAAAAAGGTTCCCGAGCGATAGCGGGGGATTCTTATACTGGGGTATTGATATTAGAATAGATATTCCCAAAACTGAATTAAAGAGTTTGGAAATGCTTTCTGGTGGAGAAAAAACTTTAGTGGCTATTTCTTTGCTGTTTGCTATTGTTAATCAATCTGACCCGCCTTTAGTGGTAGTTGATGAAATCGATGCTGCTTTAGATGAAGAAAATAGTCAACGTTTTTCTCAAATTCTAAAGGAGCTCTGTAAAAATACTCAGTTTATTATTATTACTCATAATCGCATGACGATGACTATAGCTGAAGTAATCTATGGTGTGACGATTAACGAAGAAAACAGTTCCCAGCTACTCTCGATTAAATTAGAAGAATCAGAAAAATTACTTGAGCAAAAATAAGGATTACCTTGTTTCTCGCTTTACTCGAAATAAGGATTACCTTTTTCCTCGCTTTACTCGAAATGAAGAACAGTGTATAATACAGAAGATTTGGTAGCTGGAAGGAGGTCGACGGCTACTCGGATAGTAAGGATTACCTTTTTTCTTGCCGTCAACTGGCGGCTCGAAATAAAAGAAATTAATAAGAATGTTTAAATAGAAAATATGGCTGAAACACCTGTAGATCAAAAAGTCCTCGAAACTATAGTCAAGAGTGTGGTTAATAATCCTGATGCGGTCAAAGTTGAAAGAAAAGTCGATGAAATGGGAGTTCTACTTTCTTTAAAAGTAGATTCTCAAGACATGGCTCAAATTATTGGCCGTCAAGGAGCAATGGCTCAAGCTCTTCGTACTATTTTAAGAGTTGTCGGAGCTAAGAATCGAGCAAGAATTAATCTCAAGATTGAGGAACCAGTTGGTTCCACCCATACTCGAGAAGCTGAACATGCAGCTGATCAGATTGCCGAGGGTTTAAATTTTTAATTTAATCGGTAATCTCGCCATTTGATTGAAAAATTTACAAAATCGCGGTATGATGAATAATCTACCGCGATTTTTTTGTATCAAAAAATTATGCGTTTTGATATTCTTACAATTTTTCCAGAAGCTTTTAAGAGCTATTTTAATACCTCTATTATTAAAAGGGCTAAAGCAAAAAAACTTCTTAAAATAAATATTTTCAATTTAAGAAAATGGACTAAAGATAGACATCAGACAGTTGATGATAGGCCTTATGGTGGCGGAGCAGGGATGATTTTTTTATTGGAACCAATTTTCAAAGCTCTTAAAGATTTAAGGAAGAATCAGAAACAAACTAAAACCAGAGTAATTCTCTTTTCTCTCAAAGGAAAAAAACTAACTCAAAAAAGATTAGAGCAATTAAAAAAGTATAATCAATTAATTTTAATTTGCCCTCATTATGAAGGAATGGATGAAAGAGTAGCTAAATATCTTGCTGACGAAGAAATTTCTATTGGCGACTATATTTTAACTGGTGGAGAATTACCAGCAATGATTTTAGTAGATGCAATTACTCGTTTAATCCCAGGAGTTATCAGGGAAGAATCATTAAAAGAGGAATCCTTTTCTTTGCTACCAGATAAATACGAGTACCCTCAATATACCCGACCAGAAGTTTTTCATCCTGATCCTTCAAAAAAAATTTCTTGGCGAGTGCCGAAAATTCTTTTATCAGGTAACCATCAGAAAATTAAAGAATGGCGAGAGAAACACACAAAATAAATTTGTCCCCACAACGAAGTTGCGGGGCTGAAGGCTAAATTTTTTCTGAAAGGTATCGGCTCCGCCGATGCATCAAAAGCATAAAAAATTTATGATTTTATGATTCTTTTATCTTTCTGGTTTGGTAATAAAAAATATCAAGTTAAGGCTGATAACGGTGAGGATTTACTAATTTCTCTTGACAAATTTTTAAAAAAGAATAAGATAAAACCAAAGGATATCCGTCGTGTTATTTTGGATACTTCCCAAGAAAAAAGTATTACTTCTAAGAGGATAGCTCAAGCTATTCTTAAAGCTTTAAAAATAGCGTGAGAGTGAATAAAAAATATCAGTTATACTTGTAAAGCCAAGAACCAATCCTATTTTTGGTAGGAGTTTTTGTGCATTTACAATTTTTTAATAATTAATCATAAATGTTCAAGACTTTAGAGATAAAGAGTTTTGCCCGTCACTACCGGGGAATTTTAGAACCCCCGTCTTTGACTCAATTTCAGACTGCTTCTTTTGATTGGTTTATTAAACAAGGAATTAAAGAATCTTTTGAGGAACTTTCTCCTATTAAAGATTATACTGGTAAAGAATTAGAGCTGGAATTTTTAGATTATTATTTAGAAGAACCGAAATTAACTGAAAAGCAAGCTAAAGAAAAAGAACTTAATTATGAAGCCACTTTAAGGGTTAAGCTTAGATTGACTAATAAAAAACAAGGGGCAGTGAAAGATCAAGAGGTTTATTTTGGAGAAGTGCCAATAATGACTCCTCGAGGTACTTTTATTATTAACGGCATAGAAAAGGTTGTTATTTCCCAAATAAATCGTTCGCCAGGAGTATATTTTAAATCTGTGAATTTTAAAGGAGTTAATCTTTTTGGAGCAAAATTAATTCCTTACCATGGATCTTGGTTAGAGTTTGAGACTGACGCTGATGAAGTAATATGGGTGAAGATAGACAGAAAAAGAAAAGTACCTGTTACCGCTTTGTTCAAAGTTTTTGGTTTTGAAACTAATGATGAGATAAAAAAATCATTTGCTTCTTTAAAAGAAGAAGCTCTTCTTAAATATATTGAAAAAACTATTAAAAAAGACCCTTCCACTAATCAGGAAGAAGGTTATATTGAGATTTATCATCGCTTACGACCAGGAGAATTGGCAACGTACGATAATAGTCGAGATTTAATAAACAATATGTTTTTCAGACGAGATAGGTACGATTTAGCTAAAGTCGGCCGCCATAAATTAAATCAGAGATTAGGAATAAACGTCTCTCTTGATCAAAGAACTTTAATTAAAGAAGATTTAATAGCTATTGTTAAAGAAATCATTCGTCTTAATATTGATTCCGAGGCAAAAGACGACGATATTGATCATTTAGGTAATAGGAGGATAAAAGCTGTAGGAGAAATTTTAGCAGATCGTTTTCGAGTTGGCATTATGAGGATGAGAAGAACTATTCAAGATAGAATGGCTACTCTTGATCCTTTAACTTTAAACCCAGCCCAATTAATTAATCCTCGACAACTAGTGACTAGTCTTAAAGAATTTTTTAATGTTTCCCAACTATGTCAATTTATGGAACAAATGAATATGCTCTCAGAATTAGAGCATAAAAGAAAAGCTACACCTATGGGTCCGGGAGGACTAGTGAGAGAAAGAGCAGGACTCGAAGTTCGTGATGTTCATCCAAGCCATTATGGACGGTTATGTCCTATTCAAACACCAGAGGGTCAGAATATTGGTTTAGTCTTATCCTTATCTTTATACGCCAGGCTTAATGAATTTGGTTTTATTGAGACTCCTTATATTAAAATCAAAAATGGATATTTAACCCAAGAAATCATTTGGTTAGATGCTTTTGAAGAATTAAAATATAAAATTGCTCACGGAGGAATAGATATTGATGAAAAAGGAAGAATAAAAGACGAAATGGTAGGAGCAAGAATTAATGGAGAACCATCAATGGCTAAACGCGTAGAAATTGATCTAATAGATGTTTCGTGTCAACAAATTATTTCAGCAGCTGTCAGCCTAATTCCTTTCTTAGAACATGATGAATCCAACAGAGCTTTGATGGGTGCTAATATGCAAAGGCAAGCAGTGCCTTGTGTTAGACCAAAAGCACCTCTAGTGTCTACTGGTATGGAGGAAAAAATTGCTTTAGAATCAGGACAATGTTTAGTTAGCGATGTAGAAGGCGAAGTGATAGAAGTGGATAGCGTTCATATTTCGATTAAAACCAAAGAAAAGGATAAGAAGAAATATGAATTAATACATTTTGAGAGAAGCAACAAAGATAGTTGTCTTCATCAAAGACCAGTGATCCAAAAAGGTCAAAAAGTAAAAAAAGGCGATTTATTAGCTGATGGTTCAGCAACAGAAAATGGAATTTTAGCTCTAGGTCAGAATTTATTGGTGGCTTTTCTTCCTTTTTACGGTTTTAATTATGAGGATGCCATTATTATTTCAGAAAGAGTTCTAAGAAAAGATTATTTCACATCAGTTTATTTAGAAGAATTTAGTTGTGATGTGGTAGATACAAAATTAGGGCCAGAAATGACGACGAGAGATATTCCCAATATTTCTGAGGAGAAATTGAAGGATTTAGATGAAGATGGCATCGTTCGTCTTGGGGCAGAGGTTAATGGAGCAGATATTTTGGTGGGAAAAATTTCTCCCAAAGGAAAAACAGAGTTAACTCCAGAAGAGCGGCTTCTTCAAGCTATTTTTGGTGAGGAAATAAAAGAGATAAAAGATAGCTCTCTGGTTTTAGAACCTTCGCGCACTGGCAGAGTAATTAGAACTAAAATTTTGAGCCGTCAGAATGGAGATAAATTGGATCCGGGAGTGATTAAAAAAATTAATGTGGAAATTGCAGAGTTAAGAAAATTAAGGGTAGGCGATAAATTAGCTGGGCGGCATGGTAATAAAGGAGTGATTTCTATTATTTTACCTGAAGAGGATATGCCTTATTTAGAAGATGGCACGCCAGTTGATATAATTCTCAATCCTTTAAGCGTTGGTAAAAGAATGAATTTGGGTCAAGTTTTTGAAAATCATTTAGGTTTAGTTTGCGAGAAGCTTGGTTATCGAGCTGTCACTCCAGCCTTAGATGGCGCTAGTGTAGAAGATATTAAAAATGAACTGAAAACCGCTGGTCTGAGTGAAGATGGAAAAGTTATTCTTTATGACGGAAAAACTGGTGAACCTTTTGATAAGAAAGTGGCCATTGGCATTATGTATATAATGAAACTTGAGCATATGGTTGAAGATAAAGTTCATATGAGAGCTATTGGGCCATATTCTTTAATTACTCAACAACCGTTAGGGGGTAGAGCTCATTTAGGTGGCCAAAGATTTGGAGAAATGGAAGTTTGGGCTTTGGAAGGCTATGGTGCTGCTTATACCCTTCAAGAGATGCTCACCATAAAATCTGACGATGTTATTGGTCGGGCAGCTACTTACGAATCTATTATCAGAGGAGAAAGAATAAAAAGTCCTAATATTCCTGCTGCTTTCAATGTTATTCTAAAAGAATTTCAAGCTTTAGGTTTATCAATCAATCTTTTTGGTATAAAAACCGAAGACGGTTTTTTTGAGCAGAAAGAAAAAATTGTTAATTTCGAGCGAAGCGAGAAACAAAGTTCTTGAGTAAAGCGAAAGGTTCTTATTTTTTTGTGAATAATATTTTTTTATGAATGATCAAAAAAATTTAAGGATTAAAGATTTTGAAGCTCTTTCTTTAAGACTGGCTTCCCCAGAAGAAATTCTTTCTTGGTCTTATTTAGAACGAAGCGAGAAAAAAGATTCTTATGGAGAAGTGACAAAGGCTGAAACTATTAATTATAGAACCCAGAAACCAGAAAAAGAAGGTCTTTTTTCTGAGCAAATTTTTGGACCGGTAAAAGATTATGAATGCGCCTGTGGCAAATATAAGACTGCCCGTTATAAGGGAGTAATTTGTGATCGTTGTGGTGTAGAAGTCACTAGATCCTCTGTGAGGCGAGAAAGAATGGGCTATATAAAATTAGCTGCCCCTGTGGCTCATATTTGGTTTTTGAGAAGCATCCCTTCAAGAATAAGTTTGATGCTTGATATTTCTCTCCCTTCATTGGAGAAGGTAATTTATTACAATAGTTATATTGTAACTTCAGTCGATGCTAACGCTAAAGCCAAAGCCCTGGAAGATTTAGGAAAAGAGTTTAAAAATAAATGTAAGAATTGGCCCAAAGAAAAAAGGAAAGAATTAGAAGATTCTTATCTAAATACTAAAACGGAATTAGAAATTTTAAAACCAAGAGTAGTTTTATCAGAAATTGATTATCTTCAGCTTTCAAAAGAATATGCCCACATTTTCTCTGCTGCTACTGGTAGTGAACCAGTAAAAAAACTTCTCGAGGCCATAGATCTGAAAAAATTAAATCAGGAATTAGAAAACGCTATTAGTAAATCAAAAAGAAAAATTCAAATAGATAAAAAATTATTAACAAGATTAAAACTAGTCCGATCGATAATTAAAGCTGAGGTTAGGCCAGAGTGGATGTTTTTGACTGTTTTGCCAGTTTTGCCTCCGGAATTAAGACCAATGGTTCAACTTGATGGTGGCAGATTTGCCTCATCTGATTTAAATGATTTATATAGAAGAGTCATTAATAGAAATAATAGACTGAAGAAATTATTGGAATTAAAAGCTCCGGAAGTAATCATTAAGAATGAGAAACGCATGCTTCAAGAAGCCGTTGATGCTTTAATTGATAACTCAATTAGAAAATCTTCCGGTTCAGCACCAATGCATGCAGCGCAGCATCGTCCTTTACGTTCTCTAGCCGATATTTTACAAGGCAAGCAGGGGCGTTTTAGACAGAATCTTTTAGGAAAAAGAGTTGATTACTCAGGCCGTTCAGTGATTATTATTGGTCCGGATTTAAAAATTCATGAATGCGGTTTACCCAAAAAAATGGCTTTAGAGTTATTTAAACCTTTTGTGATAGGAGAACTGATGAAAAGAGAAATTGTTTTTAATCCTCGAGCTGCCAATCGATTAATTGAAGAAGGACCGGATATTGTGTGGGAAATATTAGAAACCGTGGTTAAAGATAAATATGTACTTTTGAATCGAGCGCCAACTTTACATCGTTTAAGCGTTGAGGCTTTTAAACCAAGATTAATCGAAGGCTTAGCGATTCAAATTCCCGCTTTAGTTTGTCAACCATTTAATGCTGATTTTGATGGTGATCAAATGGCAGTTCATTTACCTCTAACCGAAGAAGCCCAGAGGGAAGCTCAAAATAGAATGTTAGCCAGTCTTGGCTTATTAAAACCAGCTGATGGTGATCCAGTGATGTTACCTCGAAAAGAGATGATTTTAGGAATTTATTGGTTGACCATGGATATAAAAGACAATAGATCAGAAAATGAATACAAGGCTTTTTCTAATACCAAAGAGGTTTTTCTGGCTTTGGATAATAAAAAAATTAAATTTCAAGAAACACTTAGAGTTCGTTTAGATAAACCAACTATTGATGGGAAAAAACCGGGTCAAATTATTATTACCACTCCTGGCAGGATTATTTTTAATCAAACCTTGCCTCAGGATTTTCCTTATATTAATCAACAGCTTGGAGCCAGAGACTTAAAGAAAATTATTCGCGATATTATTTATTTCTATAAAGATTTTAATAAATGTGCTGATATTATAGACAGTATTAAAGAACTCGGTTTTTATTATGCCACTTTTTCTGGAATTAGCTGGGGATTAACTGATTTAAAAATTCCTAAAGAAAAATATCAGATAATAAATAAAACTTCTCAAAAAATTGATGAAATTAATGCTCAATATCAAGAGGGATTATTAACTAATAGTGAAAGAAAATCTTTATCAGAAGAGCAATGGCGTCATGCTAACTCTCAAATTACAGAATTAGTTCCAAAGACTCTAAGTCCTTTGGATTCGGTTTCTATTATTTTTAATTCTGGTGCTGGGGGTGACTGGGGAGTAGCCAGTCAGATTATGGGAATGAAAGGATTAGTAGTCAATCCAGCTGGTAGAATTATTGACTTACCAATTTTAAATTCTCACCAAGAAGGTTTTAATGTTTTGGAATATTTCGCTGCTTCTCACGGTGGAAGAAAGGGTTTAGCTGATACTGCCTTAAAGACTTCTTTTGCTGGTTATCTTACCCGTAGATTAGTTGATGTTAGCCAAGAAGTGATTGTCAGGGAAGAAGATTGCCATACTAAAAATGGACTTAAAGTCAATAAGAAAGAAGTTGAAGAAATGAGTGAAAAATTCGAGGATAAAATCCGAGGGCGCTATCTGGCTCAGGACGCTTGTAATAAAAAAGGTAATGTTATCTTGAAGGCTAATGAATTAATTGATAATAAATTAGCCAAAGAAATCGCCAATGATTGTGAAGAAGTAATTATTCGTTCGCCTTTAATTTGTGAAACCCCTTACGGTGTTTGTCAAAAATGCTATGGTTTGGATTTGAGTTGGTTAAAACCAATTGATTTAGGGGAGGCAGTTGGTATTATTGCCGCTCAAGCAATTGGTGAACCAGGAACGCAATTGACCTTAAGAACCTTTCATACAGGAGGAGTGGCTCAGGCTATTGATATTACTCAAGGTTTGCCTCGAGTTGAAGAATTAGTTGAAGCCAGAATTCCAAAAGGAGAAGCTCAGATGAGTGAAATTGATGGAGAAGTGGTTGAGATCGAAAAAGAAGCCCATCATAAAATTATTCGTATTAAACCAGATAGTCCAATAGAAAGAAAGAAAAAACTAAAACAAAAGAAACAAAAAGAAGAGAATTTTATCGAGTATCTAGTTCCAGAAATAGCTACTTTATGGGTGAAAAGAGGGGATAAAATAAAGAAAGGAGATCAACTTTGTGAAGGAAACTTAAATCTTAAAAAGATTTTAAAAATTTCAGGCAAAAAAGCTTGCCAGGATTACATTCTGCAAGAAATTAAAAAAGTTTATAATTTAGCCGGAGAAAAAATTAACGATAAACATCTCGAAGTTATTATTCGACAAATGTTTTCTAGAGTAAGAATTATCGATTCGGGTGATACAGAATTTATTATGGGTGAAATTATTGAAAAAGAAATGTTTAAGGAGGCCATTAAAAAGATGAAAGATCAAAAGAAAAAACCGCCTCAGGCCGAAGAGATAGTTTTAGGAATTAAAAATGTGGCTTTAACTTCTTCTAGTGTTCTGGCGCCAGCTTCCTTTCAAGAAACAACCAGAGTCCTAGTAAAAGCATCTCTTGAAGCACGAGAAGATCACCTTCGTGGCTTAAAAGAAAATGTGATTATCGGTCGGCTCATTCCGGCTGGGACTGGTTTTCGCAAGATGATAACTGAACAATGACCAAAGAAAAAATTCTGCAATGATTAGCACTGGACTAAAGAAAAAAATAATCAGATAGAATATTTAAAAAGATGAAATTTTATGCTATACTTTCAAATAGCAATTTTCTAATTTCGGCTTTTTAATTATTTATCATATGCCTTTTTCAAGATTTACAGTTAAAGCCCAAGCAAGTCTCGAGCGAGCTCAACAGATGGCTTGGGAGAGACATCAGGGGGAAATGAAGGCCCTCCATCTTTTATATACTCTTTTAGATGAAGATGATTCTTCAGTTAGAGATCTTTTAAGTAAATCATTAAAGATTGATGTTGATAATTTATTAAAAGAAACGATGGGAGAAATTATTAAACTGCCTCGTATTTTTGTTTCAGGTGAAGGTATGGGTCAGATGTATCTTTCACCAGAGATGATTCAAATAATTGAGCTATCTTCGAGAAAATCATTAGAAGATAAAAATAATTTTGTTTCCTCAGAATATCTTTTTTATGGGATTTTATTAGGAAAGAATTCAGCTAAAGAAATTTTGATGAAGTATAATATTAAAAAAGAAAATTATCTTAAGTCCTTAGGAGAATATAGTCAAGGTGAGAAAATTACTGATGAATTCCAAGAACCTAGTGGTCATCTTTTAGAAAAGTATAGCCAAGACTTAATTACCTTAGCTAAAGAAAATAAACTTGATCCGGTAATTGGTAGAGAGGAGGAATTGCGTCGGGTAATGCAAATTTTATCCCGAAGAACCAAAAATAATCCAATTTTGATTGGTGAAGCTGGTGTCGGAAAAACCGCTATTGCCGAGGGGTTAGCTCAGTGTATTGCTAAAGATGAAGTACCGGAAATTTTGAGAAATAAAAGGATCATTTCCTTAGATATGGGGTCATTAATTGCTGGTACCAGATTTCGAGGAGAATTTGAAGAAAGATTAAAAAAAATTCTAAAAGAAATTCAAAAAGAAAATAATATCATTACTTTTATTGATGAAATTCATACTTTAATGGGGGCTGGAGCAGCAGAAGGAGCGATTGATGCTTCTAATTTATTGAAGCCTGCTTTAGCTCGGGGAGAATTGCGAGTTATTGGAGCTACCACTTTTAAGGATTATCGAGAACATATTGAAAAAGATCCAGCTTTTGAAAGGAGATTTCAACCCATTATTGTGGAAGAACCCTCTCAAGAACAAACAATTAATATTTTAAGAGGCCTAAAAGAGAAATATGAGGCTCATCATGGTTTAAAGATTTCAGATGAGGCTGTTATTACAGCAGTTCAATTATCAAGTCGTTACATCACTCCTCGATTTTTGCCAGATAAAGCTATTGATTTAATTGATGAAGCGGCTTCTTCTTTAAGTTTGAAAATAGGTAGCACGCCTTTTTCCGTTGTTGAAATTGAAAAGAAAATTAGAAATTTGGAATTAGAAAAAGAAGCTGTTAGGAAGAAATACTATGATAATACTAAAAGTGATGATAAAACATTATTGAAACAGCATTTAAAAGAATTAGAATCTGAATTAAAGAAATTAAAAACAAAAGATAAAGATATAAGTTTGCTTTGGCAAAAAGAGAAAGAAATTTTCAGTTCCATCAGTAAAATTAAAAAAGAAATAGAAGATTCAAAAAGAGAAGCTCAAGAAGAAGAAAGAAATAGCAACTTGGAAAAAGTAGCAGAAATTATTTATGGTGAAATTCCTCAATTAGAAAAGGATTTAAAAAATAAAGATAGGGCTTTAAATAGAATTCCCGTAAAGAGTAGATTTTTAAGAGAAGAAGTAACCAGTGAAGATATTGCTCGAGTTGTTTCTCACTGGACAGGCATTCCAGTGACGGAAATGCTCGAAGATGAAAGCAAAAAATTAGCTAGAATGGAAGAAACTTTAACTAAACGAGTGGTTGGTCAAGAAGAAGCTATTCAAGCTATTAGCCGGGCTATTCGACGAGCCAGAGCTGGTATTTCTGAAGAGGATAGACCGATCGGCTCTTTTATGTTCTTAGGCCCAACTGGAGTTGGTAAAACTGAATTGGCCAGAGCTCTATCAGAATTTATGTTTTCTGATGAGAAAGCCATGATTCGCATTGATATGTCAGAATATATGGAAAAGCACAGTGTGGCTCGTTTAATTGGTTCTCCGCCAGGTTATGTTGGTTATGAAGAAGGTGGTCAATTAACCGAAGTGGTCAAACATCGACCTTACAGTTTAATTTTATTCGATGAAATAGAAAAAGCTCATCCAGAGGTTTTTAATATTCTTTTACAAATATTAGATAATGGTAGATTAACTGATGGCAAAGGGAGAACAATTAATTTCAAGAATACCATTATCATTATGACCTCAAATTTAGGAGGTGAATATATTAGAGAAATGGCTTCCTTAGGTTTTAATTATGAGAAAGCAAACGAGATAAAAACCCAAAAAGAGAATTTAAAAGTTAAAATTTTCGATGCTTTGAGGGATTATTTCAGACCAGAATTCTTGAATAGAATTGACGAAATTATTATTTTTAATCCTTTGATACCAAAAAACATAGAAAAAATAGTGGATTTACAAATAGAAAAAGTTACTACTAGGTTATTAAATAAAGATATTAAATTAGAGTTGACCAAAGAAGCAAAGAGCTATCTTGCCAAGAAAGGCTATGATCCGAATTATGGCGCCCGTCCTTTAAAAAGATTAATTGAAAAAGAAATTCTTGATCCTCTGGCTGAAAAAATTATGAGGGGTGAAATTAAGGGTAAACAAAAAGTGATAGTTCAAATTAAAAATACCAGCGGTAATAAAAACAGTCTTATTCTCAAGGCCTCGCATGCTTAAAAATTCAATTAAGAATTTTTTTTCTTCTTTTGGTTCTCTTCAATGGAAAGAGTTATTTTTCTATTCACTTTATTTTTTATTAATTTTCCTTTTTATTTTTTCATTAAACTCTTTTCTCAAAGGAATATTAATTATTTTATTTTTTACTCTGATTTGGAAGACTATTACTGGAATGTCTTGGCTTAATTTTTCTTATCTTTTATTGGGTTATATCGAGTTACGAATTTTAGCTAATTGGTTGAAGCCATTCTGGTTGATATTTATAGCGCTAAGTCTTCTTTGGCTTTTCTTTAGAAAAATCATTCTTTACAAAAAATCCAGTCAATTTTTGTCTTATTTTATTATCACTGGCTGGATATTAATGTCCTATGGCTTATATTTTTATCTTAATTGGCCGTTTTTTATTAGCTTTTTAATTTATTTATCAGGTTTAATTCTCGTGTCTTATTTGAATTTTCTTAGCCTAGAAAAGGAGATCTCGTTGAATTATTTAATTTATCTTTTACTCAATTTAGAGATCTACTGGCTTTTTAGTTATCTTTCTCTAACTGGATTGCAGTTTGGAGGTTTAATTTTATTCTTTCAGTATTTAATTTTGTATTTTGTTTAACTTTTGTCTTTCGCTAACCTTTTTTTCTTTGCTCATCTATTAGGCTCGGATATGTTGTCACAAAAACACGCTATCGTCCCTCCCAGCGAGCTCCTTGCCTCTTTGCTCGGCCTCGCTCTCTCACTCGCTTTGCTCGTTCGAACCATGCCCGCTCGGCCTGCGCTACGGTTTTTGTTAACAACATATCCTCGCCTTTTTAATCATCAAGAGCGAACCCTTTTCTCTTGAACGACATTATGGAGCCAAAGGTACAAATATACGAATCGAGCGAGAGGAAAGCCGAAACTGGAGCGAAGCGAAATTCCGGAAGGTTTCCCGAAGCGAGCGAGTAATATTTGTCTTTGGCGGAATATCAGGAGCGAAAGAGAAAGGGTGAACTCTTAGAGCGTTAATCCTCAAGCTTTTCTTCTACTACTTTTTTCATTAGAACAAAATTTTCAGTGATTATATTTCTCTCTTCTGGAGAGAATTTTTTTAAGACTAAAATTTCTGCTTTTTTTCTTTGTTCTTTTTTCGGTTGGATGCCAATTCTTAAGCGATAAAACTTTTTCACACCTAAATTTTTAATAATGGTTTCCACTCCTTTATGGCCCGCTGAGCCACGATCGAAGCTAAATTTGAAAGTGCCAACATAAATATCACTATCATCATGAACAACAATAATATTCCCGGGAAGAATCTGATAATATTTTTGTAATTGCTTGATAGTTTTACCAGTTTCATTCATAAAAACCAAAGGAATAGCAAAAAGAATTTTTTTGTTTTGATCCTCAAGAACACTGATTTGAGCGAAATTTTTCTTCTCAATTTGCCAAGGAGAAGTTTGATATTGTTCTTTGAGCCAAGAAACAAAATCCCAACCAATATTATGGCGAGTGTTTTGATAGATCTTACCAGGATTACCTAATCCCAGAATCAAAAATTTTTTAGTCATTGATGGCATTTTTAATATATTCCTGAATGTTTTGATAATGCTCAAAGCCTTCTTTAGGCATGAGAACGTAAATACTGGTTGTCGCGTTGTTGTAGACACCCTCGACAGCAGAGCTTATGAGCAAATTATCAGGTGGTCGATTAGTAAAACTCAAATATTGAATTTGATTTGATTTAACATTTTTGAGTAAATTAAACAACTCCCATAAAGTGTTAAAATCTAAATTAGCGATGTAATGATTGGATATTGATTGCCAAATTTTTAACCAAGTCATTAAATTCCAAACATTGGAAAGCTGATTTATTTTTTCTCGAAGAGCAGCAATAATTATATGCTGATTATCAATGCGATAAAAATCACCGCTAGGAGCATAACGAGTTCTGACAAATTTTATTGCTGTTGCACCATCTAAATAATGCCAACCAGGACTTAAATCAAAAATCTCTGATGAATCATGGGGATTAGTAAGTCGAGGATCAACCATTTCTTTGTCCAGCCAGATATTAATTCCTCCTAGAGCATCGATTACTTTGCCGAATCCTTGAAGATCAAAAATAATAACATAATTAATTTTTAATCCGGTAATAGCTTCGATTTTTTCCTGAATTAAATTATAGGAAGTAGCCTTCATAAAATTTGTTCTATTTTTGTTGCTCAAAGAATAAAGAGCATTAATTTTTTCATTTTGACTACTATCAGGCACTTGAACCCAAAAATCTCGAGGAAAAGAAATAATTGATATTTTTTTTTGCTTAAAATTCAGATGAGTTAAAAAAATACTATCAGTTAATAAAGCTCCTCTTGAGCCATCGCCAGGTACTCCTAAAAAAAGGATATTGGTTGGTTCTTTAGGAGAAAAGGTGTTTGAAGATTCTGTTGATTTTTCGTTGTTAATAGCTAATTCAGATGGATGATTAACTCCCCAAACTAAAAAAGAGGCTAGACATAAGCCAAAAATAATTAAAATCCAAGAAGATATTGAATTAAGCGGATTTCTCATCTTCCTTAATCTAACAAAAAATTTGATTTTCATCAATTTTTATGGTATTATCTTTTTGACTTTTTATCTTTGTATTTTATGTGGAGAAGGATTCTTTTGGAAAATTTAGAGATGATTATTATTGCCTTTCTCATTGTTTTACCAGTAAGGTATTTTCTAATTCAGCCTTTTATTGTTCATGGCAGTAGCATGGAGCCAACTTTCTTCACACAAGATTACCTTATTATTGATGAACTTTCTTATCATTTTCGTAATCCAGATCGTTATGAAGTTATTGTCTTAAAAGCGCCAAATCATCCTAATCAATATTATATCAAGAGAATTATTGGTTTGCCTAACGAGACAGTAGAAATTAATAATAAAGAAGTATCTATCATTGAGCCATCTGGCAAGAAAATTGACTTACAAGAAAACTTTTTACCTGAAGGCACTGTTACCTCGGGTAATTTAACGATAACTCTTAATCCCGAACAATATTTTGTTCTGGGTGATAATAGGGTAGCCTCCTATGATTCTCGTAATTGGGGGCCATTTAATAAAAATTTAATTGTGGGAAAAGTTTGGCTAAGATTATGGCCTTTTAGTCATTTAACAGTCTTCCCGACTTTTAATTTCGAGCAAAGCGAGAAACAAGGTTCTGCCGAACAAAGTATGGCAGGTTCTTATAACAATTATGCCCAGTAAAGTAAATCAGCTTCCCCCTAAGAGAATCAATAAGCGCCGCTTATTGCAAACTCCTCGCGGAATGAAAGACATTTTACCTGAGGACTATCTTTATTATAATTATTTAATGGAAATAGCTAAGAAAACTTTAGAATTTTACAACTTTAGAAGATGTGAACCGCCAATTTTGGAAAAAGCAGAATTATACAATAAAGGCATGGGAAGTAATACAGATATTGTGGAAAAAGAAATGTATACTTTAAAAACGAAAGAAGAGGGAGAGCTTTTAGCCTTACGACCGGAATACACGGCAGGCATAGTTCGAGCTTATGTAGAAAATGGAATGTTTAATTGGCCTCAACCAATAAAATTATATTCCTTTGGTCCAATTTTCCGGCATGAAAAACCCCAAGCTGGTCGCTATCGTCAATTCTATCAATTAAATATTGAAACTATTGGTGATTCATCACCAATCTTAGACGCAGAGATTATTTTGGTTTCCAGAGCATTTCTGGAAAATTTAGGGTTTAACCAAAGTGATCTTGAAATTCGTATTAACAGTATTGGCTGTAGCAGATGTCACTCTATTTATATCAGAGCTTTAGTTAGATATTATAAGCAACACCTAAAAAATATTTGTAAAAATTGCCGAAAACGTTTTAAAACCAATCCTCTAAGAGTTTTAGATTGTAAAAATCCTAAATGCGTTACCATTAAAGAAAAAGCCCCTAGTTTTTTGGATTATTTATGCGGTGATTGCAAGGATCATTTTAAAAATGTCTTAGATATTTTGGATAATGTTGGTGTCTCCTATGTTTTAGATAAGACTTTAGTAAGAGGATTGGATTATTATAGTCGTACCGTGTTTGAAATTAGGAAAAAAGATAGAGAGGCAAGTTTGTCTTTAGCTGGCGGTGGTAGATATGATTATTTAGTTAAATTATTAGGAGGTTTGGATAGACCAGCTGTGGGAGTAGCTTTTGGGGTAGAGAGATTAGTGGAAGAATTGAAAATTATAAAAAAGAAATTTGAATTTCCAAAACCAAAAGTTTTCTTGATTCAGATTGGAGATGCGGCTAAAAAACAAGCCTTTATCCTTTTTGAGAAATTAAGAAAAGCCAATATTTCAACAGAAGCTAATTTAGAGAAAGATAATATTAATTCTCAAATTAAAAACGCAGATAGAGTGAATGCTCCCTATGCTCTGATTCTTGGACAACAAGAGGTTCTTGATGGTATGATTATTCTAAAGGATATGGCTTCGGGTCTTCAAGAAACGATTCCTTTAGAAAGGATAATCGAAGAGCTTAAAAAACGCCTCAAAGAATCCTCTTAAAAATTAAACCTGCCTGCCGGCAGGCAGGAATTAAACACTAATCTTTATGGCCATTACCATTAAAAGAAGAAAAGGAGAAAATATTACGACTTTTTTGAATCGAGCTTCAAAGATAATCAATCGAAGTGGTGTTTTAATTGAAGCTCGAAAAAAGAAATTTCGTCTTCCTTCTCAAAATGAAAGAAGTAAAAAATTATCTGCTCTTCATCGAATTAAAGTGAAAAAAGAAACGGACGATAAACGAAAAAAGGGACTTTTGTAGTATTATGAGGAGAAACTCAGAAATTTTGATTTACAATTCTACCAAAGATAAAATTTCTCAAAAATTTTTAAGAGAGAGCGTTGAAAAGATTTTGAGATATTTGAAAAAACAACAAAATTCCATTTCTTTGATTTTAGTACCACAGTCAGAAATGAAGAAAAAGAATCATTACTGGCGGAGAAAAAATAAAGCAACGACGGTTTTGACTTTTTCCGAAGGTGATATTTTCCTTTGTCCAAAAGAAATCAAAAAACAAGCCTTGAAAAGAAAGATATCTCAAAAGAAATTTTACCAATTACTTTTGGTTCATAGTATTCTGCATTTATTTGATTATACTCATGATGGAAAAAAGGATACCAAAATAATGGAATGTCTTGAAGCTAAAATTCTTAACTCCCTTTAAAATTTAAAATTAGTTAGTGTATGTCCTCCTATATTCTTGCTCTTGATTTAGGTTCTTCTAAAATCAAGGCATTAGTTACTCAAGTTAATAGTCCGGATAATTGGCAGGTCGTTTTTCCTGCTATTCGTAAATCTCAAGGAATTAAACAGGGGATGATTGATAATTTAGAAATGACAGTTACTGAATTGGATAATATGCTAAATGAAATGGAAGGAGTAAACAGAAAGTTTGTTTTTAAACAAGCTACCATAGGTGTAGGAGGTCCTCATTTAGAAATCAAAACTTCTAAAGGCGTATCTGTGATTAGTCGGCCTGACGGAGAAATAACAGAGGATGATAAAGAAAGGGCGCTTAAGGCTGCTCAAGCTTGTGTTTTACCAGCTAATCGAGTTCTAACTCAGACTACTGTTAAAAATTATACCATCGATGGTATAAATAAGGTTAAAGATCCTACTGGGATGAAAGGCTTGCGATTAGAAATAGAATGCCTTCTGATTGATGCTTTTAGTCCCATTATTAGAAACGTTGATAGGTTGGGAGAAATGTTAGGCCTTAATTTTTATCATATTATTTTGCCTTATGCTGGCGCAGAAATTGCTTTAACTCATCAAGATAAAGAATTAGGAGCAGCAGCTCTTGACCTTGGTGCTGGGACAACCAGTCTTTGTGTTTACGAAGATGATGATCTTTTAGATCTAAAGATTTTTCCGGTTGGCGGCAATAATATTACTAATGATATTGCTGTGGGACTCAAGACCTATATTGATGTTGCTGAAAAAATAAAAATTAGTGAAGGTTCAGCTTTAGCTAAAAAATCTCCCAAAGGAGCGATAATTGATTTAAGTCAATATCTCGAAGCAACAGATGAAGAAAATAAAATTAATAAGCGCTTTTTAGCAGAAATTATTGAAGCTCGCTTAAGTGAAATTTTTGAAATGGTGGGCAATCGCTTAAAAGAATTGGATAGATTTGGTAAATTACCAGGAGGAATTGTTCTTTTTGGCGGCGGAGCTCAAATACCTCTTATTACTGAATTAGCAAAAGAAAAATTCAAGCTGCCAGTTAGAATTGCCAAACCAGATATTGAATGGTATAAAGAAACTTCTGATCCTTCCTTTATTCCGGTTTTGGGTTTAGTGGATTTAACCTTAAGAGAGCTAAGTAATGGAAGAAAACCTGAAGGTTTAATTCAAAAAATAATCAATGCCCTGAGGAGTCATTTTTCTCTTTAGCCTTTAAATTTATTTAAAATCAAATTTATTATGATTCGGAGATTCATCGGCGGAGCCGATACATCTCATTTCGAGCAAAGCCCCGCCGCAGGCGAGGCGAGCGAGAAAAAAGGTTCTGAGCGAAGCGAAGGTTCTTATAAAAAATTTGCCCTGATATTTCAAATTTATTTAAAATCAAATTTATTATGATTCGTAAGAAAAAACATCAAAAACGCAAGATTCATTTAATACCAAAAGAAAGTAAAAGTAGTTTTCCAAATGTTTCTCAAAAAGTCCGCTTAAAAATAATTGGCGTAGGAGGAGCTGGAGGCAATGTAGTTAGTCGTCTTTATGATAAAAGAATAGAAGGCATAGAGCTTATCGCCATTAATACTGATTTACAAGGTTTAAAACATACTAAAGCTGATATCAAAATTCAGATTGGAAAAAATACCTGTCGGGGTTTGGGAGCGGGGATGGATCCTCTAAAAGGCAGAGAAGCGGCTGAAGAGGACATTGAAGAAATTAATAAAGCAGTTCAATCTGGAGATTTAGTTTTTATTGCCACTGGCTTAGGTGGTGGTACTGGTTCTGGGGCTTCACCCATAGTGGCTAATTTAGCTCGGCAATCCGGAGCTTTAACTATTGCCGTAGTCACTAAACCTTTTTCTTTTGAAGGTGAAAAAAGATTAGAAATAGCTGAAGAATATTGGCAAAAACTTTTTAATGAAGTTGATTCTATTGTTACTATTCCCAATGACAGGGTTTTTAATATTATTGATGAAAAAACACCTATTCTCGAGGCTTTTTATAAAATTGATGAAGTTTTACGCGAAGGAGTAAAAGGTATTTCTGATTTAATTACTTTTCCCGGTTTAATTAATCTTGATTTTGCCAATATTAGAACCATTATGGCTAATGCTGGGAGCAGCCTTTTGGGTTTAGGAAAATCAAAAGGGGCAGAGAGAGCTAAGATTGCAGCAAAAAAAGCTGTTTCTTCGCCGCTTTTAGATATTTCTATTGATGGGGCAACGAAAGTGCTTTTTAACGTTAGTGGCGGTCGGGATATGTCATTAGTAGAAATTAATAATGCCGCTCGAGTCATTACTGAATCAATTGCCAAAGACGCTCAAGTTATTTTTGGCACGAGTTTTGATAAAGAATTAAAAAAAGGTGAAATAAAAGTGACAGTGATTGCTGGAGGTTTTGAAAAAGAAATAAGAGAACTGGGCTCTCCCTTACCTTTAGGTATCAAAGTACCAATAGAGGTGGAAGAAGAAAAACCAAAAGATGAAAATGTTAAAAAAATGATAGAAGAAAATAAAGAATTAGAAATTCCAGCCTTTTTAAGAAAAAAGAAAAAATAAGAACCCTCGCTTCGCTCAGAACCTTGTTTCTCACTTTGTTCGAAATAAGTTTAGTTATGGCTAAAAAATTTATTAATCATATCAAAGAAGTTGTTAAAAGGGACGGCAAAGTCGTGCCTTTTGAAAAAGGTAGAATCGAAGAAGCCATTTACAAAGCCTTGACAGCTACTGATGAAGGTGGGAAGAAAACATCCCGGGACTTAACAAATAAAGTTGTTGCTTTATTAAATAGACGGTTTAAAAAGGGTGAATTACTCAATGTTGAGCAAATCCAGGACATAGTGGAAGAAGTTTTAATTTTGGAAAATCTTGTAGAAACCAGCAGAGCTTATATTCTTTATCGAGAACAGCGGCGTCAAATGCGAGAGGCTCAAATAGCTACTGAGGAAGCTGTTAGTTTAGTGGATGATTATTTAAACGGCAAGGATTGGCAGATTAAAGAAAACAGCAATATGGCTTTTTCCCTTCAAGGATTAAACCATTATGTTTCTTCTTACGTGGCTAAGAAATATTGGTTAAATCGTGTTTATCCACTGGAAATTAGACGGGCTAATGAAGAAGGAGATTTTCATCTTCATAATTTAGATACTATCGGAGCTTACTGCATGGGTTGGGATTTAGAGGAGCTATTATTGAGGGGTTTTGGCGGAATATCTTGTAAAATTCAATCTAAACCAGCTAAACATTTCCGGTCTGCTTTAGGTCAAGTTGTGAATTTTTTCTATACCTTAACAGGTGAATCAGCTGGCGCCCAGGCTTTTTCCAACTTTGATACTCTTCTAGCTCCTTTTATTCATTATGATAATTTAACCTATCAAGAAGTGAAACAAGCTCTTCAGGAATTTCTATTTAATATGAATGTTCCGACGAGAGTGGGATTTCAAACCCCTTTCACTAACATTACTTTAGATTTAAAAATTCCTGATTATTTTAAAAACAATCCAGTGATTATTGGCGGTCAGGCGCAAAAAGAAACCTACGCGGATTTTCAGAAGGAAATGGATATTTTAAATCAGGCTTTGACTGAAGTTTATACTGAAGGTGATGCGACAGGTCGTGTTTTCACTTTTCCCATTCCTACTTATAACATTACTAAAGATTTTGATTGGAATAATCCAGCTTATGAAGGTATTTGGAGAATGACTGCCAAATATGGCATTCCTTATTTTTCTAATTTTATTAATTCTGATATGAATCCGGAAGATACTAGAAGCATGTGTTGTCGGCTTCGACTTGATAATCGAGAATTATACAAACGCGGTGGCGGATTATTTGGAGCCAATCCTTTAACTGGTTCTATTGGCGTGGTAACGATTAATTTGTCGCGAATAGGTTATCTTTCTAAAACGAAAAAAGAATTTTTTGAAAGATTAACTCATTTAATGGATTTAGCCAAAGAAAGTTTAGAAATCAAACGCAAAGTTTTAGAAAATTGGACAGAAAAAGGTCTTCATCCTTATTCTAAATATTATCTTGAAGGTGTAAAAAAGATGAGAGGCGTTTATTGGGGCAATCATTTCTCTACTATTGGCTTAATTGGCATGAACGAAGCTTTATTAAACTTTTTAGGAGTAAATATTAGTGATACAAAAGGAATAAAATTTGCAGAGGAAGTAATGGATTTTATGAGAGATAAATTAGTCAAGTATCAAGAGGAAACCGGCAATCTTTATAATTTAGAAGCTACGCCAGCTGAAGGTACTTCTTATCGCTTAGCTTTGAAAGACAAAAAGAAATATCCAGAAATTATTACTGCTGGAGAAAAAGAGCCTTTTTATACTAATTCCACTCAACTACCTGTTAATTATACTGATGATTTATTTGAATCTTTAAAACTACAAGATACGTTTCAAACTAAATACACTGGAGGTACAGTTTTTCATGCTTTTTTGGGTGAATCAGTTTCTGATACCAAATCAGTGAGATCTTTGATTAAAATAATTTTTGAGAGATTTCATTTGCCGTACTTTACTTTAACTCCAACGTTTTCTATTTGCCCTGTTCATGGTTATCTTCTTGGCGAACACTTTACTTGTCCCAATTGCACGATTGAGCAACCTTGTGAGGTTTATTCAAGGATAGTAGGCTATCTTCGGCCAGTACAGCAGTGGCATCACGGCAAACAAGAAGAATTTCGTTTGAGAAAAACCTTTAAAGTTTAAGATGATTTTCGGCGGTCTTCAAAAAACTACTTTAGTAGATTATCCTGGAAAAATAGCAGCTACAGTTTTTACTCTAGGTTGCAATTTTCGTTGTCCTTATTGCCATAATCCTGAATTAGTTTTACCGTCATTAATCCAGACTCAGCCAAAACTGACTGAAGAAGAAATTCTCGAGTTTTTAAATGAAAAAAGAGAATTTCTCGAAGCTTTATGCATTACTGGCGGGGAACCTACTTTAAATCCTGATTTAAAGGATTTTATAAAAAAAGTCAAAGCTCTTGGTTATTTAGTCAAACTTGATACTAATGGCTCTTTACCAAAAGTGTTAAAAGATTTAATTGATAATCGCTTAGTTGATTATGTAGCTATGGATATCAAGGCTCCTCCAGAAAAATATAATCTTTTTACCTTAGGGGATATTTCTATTGAAAAAATACAAGAATCAATTGATATTTTGAAAAAAGGTAAGGTAGATTACGAATTTAGAACTACTGTTGCTCCCATCCTTTTAGAGGAAGAAGATATCTTAAAAATTGCTAATTGGCTTAAGCCAACCAAAGCTTATCTTTTACAAAGATTTGAATCAATAAAAGTTTTAAGCAAAGATTATGAGGGTTTAAAGGGTTTTTCAGAAGATAAACTTCAAAATCTTGTAGACAAAATAAGACCATTTTTCTCAAAATGTGAACTGCGCTAAATCATCTCGCCTGAAAATCATCCGTCTTGGTGGGGTGATTTTTTTATTAATTTTAATTGCCATTCGTTTTAATCTAGGGCAAAATACAGAAGTTACTCAATTTTTACCTGATTTTTTTCTTCGGTTTTTTCTTGTTCTTAAGCAAAAAATTAATTTTGGTTTAAGTAAAATTATTCCTGAACCGCAATTGAGCTTGATGAAAAGTTTATTTTTTGGCGGTAAAGCCAATCTTCCTTTTGAGCTCAAAAAACAAATCCGGCAAGTTGGCCTCTCTCATTTGATAGCAGTTTCTGGACAAAATTTAACCATTGTTACCCAAATTGTTTCTAGTTTTCTTAACGTTTTTTCCCTAACTGGATTGTTAAATTTTCTTTTGAGTCTGTTTTTTATTTTGGGATTTACGGTAATGGCTGATTTTTCTGCTTCAGTGGTTCGAGCAGCTATTATGGCTATTTTGCTTTTAATAGCGAGATTAACTCATCGTTTATATAATTCTTCTTTTGCCTTGATTATTGCTGTGCTTTTAATGATTCTCTTTAATCCCCGAATTATCATTGATGATTTTGGTTTTCAATTATCAGTTTTAGCCACTTTAGGAATTGTTTATTTATATCCTTTATTTGAAAAATGGCCCTTTTGGCAGAAAGATATTTTCAAGGGACGATCAGCTTTTTTAAAAGAAACCATGCTTTTAAGTTTCTCAGCTTTGGTATTTGTGGCGCCTTGGATCATTTATAAAACCCAGATGTTTTCTTTAGTCACTCCTTTAACTAACCTTTTAATCGTTCCTTTAGTGCCAATAATAATGGTTCTCGGTTTTTTGGTGGCTTTTCTGAGTTTTATCTTTTTCCCTTTGGCTTTCCTTGTCGGTTTTTGTCTCAATTTTTTACTTTCTTATATGCTCAAAATTATTACTCTTTTTTCTCATTGGCCAATGGCAGAAATCTTTTTTCCTCATTTTCAAGCAATCTGGTTAATCATTTATTATCTTCTTTTAATTTATTATCTAAAATGTCAAAATCGTCTTCATTCTTTTTGATTTTTCTTCTTCTAGCCAATATTTTTACTTGGTGGATCATTGTTGACTTTAGAATGGAAAAAGAAACAGTTGCTTTTTTAAATGTCGGCCAAGGTGACGCAGAATTAATTAGAAATGCGGCTGGCAATATTTTAATTGACGCTGGTCCTAATAATAAAATTCTTTTCGAATTAGGAAAAATTTTACCTTTTTACGATAGAACTATTGATTTATTTATTCTTTCTCATCCTAATAAAGACCATTTCAATGGTTTCTTTGAAATTTTAGATAAATACAAAATTAGAGCTGTTTTGCTCAATAATTTTACCTATCCCAGCTCTTCTTTTCAAAAATTATTAGAGGAATTAAAGAAACGTCATATTTTAATAATCAAAGGGTTTGAAGGAGTAAGAATTAACTGGCCTGCCTGCGCAGGCGGGTCTGCCTGCGCAGGCAGGTCTGTCTGCGCAGGCAGGCAAGCAGAGGAAAAACTTCTTGTTGTTTATCCTCCAGAAAATCTGATTTTTTCCAATAATCTCAATGATTCTTGTTTGGTTCTTGATTTAGCTTTAAAAACCAATCACTTTCTTTTTACCGGTGATATTAGTAGTACTCAAGAAAAAAAGCTTTCTTCTTTTCTCACTTCTTTAAAAGATCAAATTAAAGTTTTAAAAGTAGCTCACCATGGTTCCAATTATTCTTCCTCAGATTTGTTTTTGAAAACATTCAAACCTAAAGTGGCAGTCATTGAAGTAGGGGAAAATACTTATAATCAGCCCCATCCAGATGTGTTAAAAAGATTGAACGATATTGGTGCCCAAATTTTTCGCACTGATATCAACAACACCATTCAATTTATATTAGAAAACAATAGCTTAAATATAGAAATAGAAGATAGTAATTGATTTAGAACAATATTGCTTTAATTGTCATTTTAGGGTAAAATACTTTGTAGTTTAAAAATTATTTTTGATATGTCTCGTTTATGGATTAAAGACACGCTTCAATATTTGAACCAGGAAGTTTCTCTTTATGGTTGGGTGAATTCCCGTCGAGACCACGGGAAAATTATTTTTATTGATTTACGTGATAAAACCGGCATTGTACAATTAGTTTTTTCTCCTGACAAAAAAGGAGTTTATGAATTGGCAGATAAATTACGTTCTGAATGGGTGATAGAGATTAGAGGAAAAGTGAATACTCGACCAAAGAGCATGGAGAATGCAAAATTAATCACCGGCAGTATAGAAATTGAAGTTAATTCTCTTCAGGTCTTAACAGAAGCCAAAACTCCGCCTTTTGATGTTTCTTCTGATGGCAAAGAAATTGGGGAAGATTTACGTTTGAAGTATCGTTATTTAGATTTACGCCGCGAGAGGATGAGAAAGAATTTAAATCATCGTCATCAACTTATTAAATTTATTCGTGATTATTTAACTGAAAAAGAATTTGTTGAAGTTGAAACTCCGGAATTAACTAAATCTACTCCAGAAGGGGCGCGGGATTATGTTGTCCCTTCGAGATTAGATTCTGGTAAATTTTATGCTTTGCCTCAAAGTCCTCAGCAATATAAACAATTACTGATGGTGGCTGGATTAGAGAGATATTTTCAGATTGCCAGATGTTTTCGTGATGAGGATACCCGTGGTGATAGACAGCCGGAATTTACTCAATTAGATTTAGAAATGGATTTTTCAACTCAAGAAGATATTTTAGCTTTAATCGAAAATTTATTTAAAAATCTGGTAGAAAAACTTTATCCAGAAAAGAAAATTCAACAATTTCCTTTTCCTCGTTTGAATTATGAGGAGGTTATAGCCAAATATCATACTGATAAGCCTGATTTAAGAAAAGATAAAAACAATCCTGACGAATTAGCTTTTGCCTTCGTAGTTGATTTCCCTTTATTTGAATGGAAAGAAGAAGAAAAACGCTTTGATGCAGTTCATCATCCCTTTACTCGACCAAAATTTAACAAAGGAGAAAACATAAAAGAAATCATTGAAAGAATTAAAAAAGATCCCTCTCAGCCTTTAGCTCAACAATATGATTTTATTTTAAACGGCTATGAGATTGGCGGCGGTTCCATAAGAATCCACGAGCCGGAATTATTAGAAGCTATTTTTGAAATGATGGGCCATAAAAAAGAAGCCATTTATCAAAAATTCGGTCATTTACTTGAGGCTTTTAAATATGGTGTACCGCCTCATGGAGGTATTGCTTTAGGTTTGGATAGAATTACGATGATTTTCGAAAATGAACTTTCTATTCGGGAAGTCATTGCTTTTCCTAAGACTGGTGATGGCAAGGATTTAATGATGAATGCTCCTAGCGAGATAGACAAAAAGCAATTAAAAGAACTTCATCTCAAGATTGAAAAATGAAGTTCTCGTTTGGTATTTAAATTTTGTTTTTTTATGCTGTAACAAACATTAGTTTGATATATCAAAATTTTTTGATATAATCTATTTGGGGTTTGCTGGATAAGAAATCGATTCAGAACAAGTAGTATCACAAGGGAGCCCAAGTCTTTTATCCCTTGGGATAAAAGCGCGGACACCCACCTAGATTCTGCTGAATTCGACCTTATTTGGCAGCCCCTCTTTTTAAAGTGTTTTGTCTGCGAAGGCAAGTCCTGAGCCTGTCGAAGGACAAAGCCTGAGCAGAAACAAAACCTTTACCCCGTTAGAAGTTTGGCATTAATCTTTCGTTTAAAGATAGCCAAAGCCGCAAAGGCGGCTTCGCCTTAAGACTCTCGTATATTAATAGTTTATCGCTGAACTTCTAACGGGGTGCTCAATGTTGTGACCCCGCCATCAAAGCTTTAATAGGAAAACAAACTTAAAATTTAATAAATTATTAATTAGCCCCCGTCTTCATAGTGTTTAAACATTATTGATGGCGGGGACAACATTCGCATGGCTAAGATCTGTGTTATTTGCGGCAAACAATATAATATTGCGACCACTCGCGTTAAAACGCGCTCTGCTTATAATCCGACTAGCCGCCATCGTCAGAAAGCGAATCTTCAATGGTATAAACCGCCTAATGGTAAAAGGATTAAAATTTGCACTTCTTGTCTCAAAAGACTTACCAAATCAACTTAAGATGAAACTGCAAGTTGATAAAAATAAATGTCTTGGTTGCGGAATGTGTATTAGTTTATGTCCAGCAGTTTTTGAATTAAAAAACGGCAAATCCCAGATAAAAGAAAAAGCTGCTTTGGAAAAATACAAAGATTGCATTAAAAAAACAGCAGAAAATTGTCCTGCTGGGGCTATTAAAGAACGGGCTGTGGCGCAGTTGGTAGCGCGCACGCATGGGGTGCGTGAGGCCGTGGGTTCAAGTCCCACCAGCCCGACTGAAATAACGTAATATAAAATATGGAGATAAAATATATCAATCTTTTTAAAGGGGTGGATTTGACAGAAAGAAAGCTACCCATCCTTATTGAAAGGAGTAAAGAAGGAGGCGGACCAGTTATTTGGCTTTGCGCCGGCATTCACGGCGATGAAGTAACGGGTATTGAGGTTATTCATCGAATCTTTAATTATCTTAAACGAAACCCATTAAAAAAAGGTTCTCTCTATGCTATTCCCATTATTAATTCTGCGGGGTTTGAAATGGTTAACAGAGAAAATCCCTATGATGACGAAGATATTAACAGAAATTTTCCTGGCGACCCTGATGGCAATACTACTGAAAGATTGGCTAATGCTATATTTAACAGCATCATAGAAACCAAACCAGATTTAGTAATTGATTTGCATGCCGATACTCAAAATTCTCTTGCTTATGCAATAATTGATCGGCCAGTAAGCGCCAAAACTGGGATTAAAGAAGCGCTTGAGAAAAGCTGGAAATTGGTTGAAAAATTTGGCATTACAGTAACCTGTGAAGTCGAGGTTGACGTCTACAGAAAATACGGACTAGACAAAAGTTTAACCGGTGCCCTGATTAATCAAAACCAAATTCCTTCTTTTGTTGCGGAGCTTGGCGGTCCAAGAGTTATTGATGAACACTTTGTTAGGATAGGAGTGAGAGGAATTAGAAACATTCTAAATCACTTTCAGATGATTGAAGAAAAAGAAAAACCCTGGGTCTCGGAAACAAAAATTAAAACAACTGAAATATTAGAATTAATAGAAAACATCACTTCCAGCGAAAGCGGAATTGTCGAATATTTAATAAAACCCGGCCAATTTGTCAAAGCAAATACTCCGCTTGTAAAAATTACCAATGTTTTGGGAAAAATCGAGGAGCTTATTAATGCCAGCCAAGATTTCTACATTATTTCTCTAAACGATTATTCGATTTCTTTTCCTGGTAGCAATCTACTGATTGCCGCCGCTCCTGTATCACAATCTCAGAAATCAGATTCTCGAGCTAATTATCCCATTCCCTAGACAAATATCTTTTTGATAAAAAACGCAGAATTGACCTGGAGTAATTGCTTTTTGCGGTTTTTCAAAGACAATTTTTGCTTTGTTTTTATTTAAAAGATTAAGATTTGCTGAAGCTGATTTACTGCGATATCTAATTTTGGCGCTGATCTTTATTGATTTTTTATTAATTTTTCCTGAAATAAAATTTAAAGGCGAAAGAATAGCCTCTTTTTTATATAAATCTTTTTTATTTTTAGTAACAATTAAAGCGTTTTTTGAAATATCAAAACTCTTAACATAATAAGGCCCATTTGAAAGATTTAATCCTTTTCTTTGACCAATCGTATAAAAATATAACCCTTGATGAGTGCCTAAGATATTGCCTTTTAGATTTATCATTGGTCCAGGATTTGTTCCAATTTCTTTTTGAATAAAAAGAGGTAAATCTTGGTTAGAAACAAAACAAAAATTTTGACTTTGTTTTATTTTTTCAAAATAAAGGAGGCTTTCTTTTTTAGCTATTTTATACACTTCTTCTTTAGTATAATCGCTCAGAGGTAAAATGATATGTTTTAATTGCTTTTGAGCCAAAAAGCTTAAACTGTAACTTTGATCTTTATTTTTATCTTTTCCTTTTAAAAGTTCATAAAGCTTAGTTTTCTTATTCAATCTGATTTTTGCATAATGACCAGTGGCTACAAAAGGAATTCTCATTTTCTCTGCCAATTTTATTAAGAGCTGAAATTTTAGATTTCGATTGCAAATTACGCAAGGATTTGGCGTATGATATTCTTTTAATTCTTTGATAAAATAATTAATGACTTCTTTTTTAAATTCTTTTTGAGCGTTAATGACAAAATAGGGGACTTTTAATTTTTGACAGATTTTTTGGGCAATATTTATCGATTTTGGCTTTTTGTTCTCCCAGACAGGTAATTTTAAAGTTACTCCCATTGGCTCAAATTCCTGCTTTTTCAGTAAAATTAAAGCCACTGACGAATCCATTCCGCCAGACATGCCAACAATGATTTTTCTCTTAGTGACAACCTTTTGTTTCATAAAATCCAGTATAACTCAGCTCTTTTCTAAGCGCAAATTTTAGGGTATAATTAAATTCAAAGGGCAAGCAAATAAAATTACATTTATGCTAAGGATTAAAGAATGTTATGAACCATTGGTGGATATAAAGAAATTATGTCCCGGTTTGAAAATAGATATAGGACCACGACGAACAAAAAAAGAGCGGAAAGCTTATTTTCGAAAGACAGTAGCTGAAATGATTTGTCGGGCTAAGAACGAACTTCCCAAGGGGATAACATTTATCATAGGGGATGCCTGGCGGCCTCAATATGTTCAGGAGGAAATAATGCAAGGATTTATACAGCGTTTTTCTAAAAAATATCCTCATTGGTCCAAGGATAGAGTTCTCCAGGAAGCTAATAAATTTGTTGCATCTTCAGATGGTAAATATGCTTCTGGGCATATGACAGGCGGAGCAGTTGATTTAAGATTACTGCGTAATAGCAGAAAAGTTCCTATGAAAAGTTCAAAATTAACATATCAGGAAAACGCCAAACCATTTCAATCAAAATTACCACATTATATTCAACAAAATCGGGAACTTTTGTTTAATGCTTTGAAGAAAGTAGGATTTTCTAATTCTCCAAGAGAATATTGGCATTGGTCTTATGGAGATATTTGGTGGGCTAAAAGAACCAAAAAGAAAGTTGCTATTTACGGAGTGATAAAAAGTATTTCTTAAATCGGTATAAAGAATTATGGATACAATATCTTACGAAGATTTTAAGAGGCTAGATTTACGCGTGGCAAAAATCATTGAAGCCGAAAGAGTAGAAAATTCAGAAAAATTAATTAGATTGCAAATTGATTTAGGTGAAGAAAAACGTCAAATTGTTGCAGGCATTGGCAAATTTTATAATCCAGAAGATTTAATTAATAAACAAATTGTGGTAGTCGCGAATTTAGAACCAAGGAAATTAATGGGTAAGGAGAGCCAAGGAATGCTCTTAGCCGCCTCAAACGAAGACCAAATTTCTCTCTTAATCCCTGATCAAGAAATTTCAACCGGCGCGATCGTAAAATAAAATTAAGATTTTACCTTAATAATTGACTTATGACTAATCCCCATAGAAAAAATTTTCTTCCCATAAGAAAGCCGCCCCGCCTTAGTGCTGAACAGCATAAATTTGGCATTAAAAAGATTAAAAAACCAAAGAAATTTAAAAAATGAAAACTATGTCTAAAAAATTCCTTTTCTTTCTGTCGATTTTTATTTTTTTCCTCAGTTTTTTATCACCAACTAGTTTTGCGAGAACCAATATTACTGATTGGTACGTCAAAAACTATGAGACAGAAGTTATTGTCAATAAAGATTCTTCCTTATTAATTACTGAAAAAATTATTGCAGACTGTGGTTCTTTACCTAATAAGCATGGAATTTTTAGAATTCTTCCTTATGAAATTAAAACTGATAAGGGCATTATTAAAATGCCAATCAAATTAATCAGCATTACCGATTTTAATGGCAATCCTTATAAATTTCAGACCCTCACTAATTATCAAGACGAAACAATTACTTGGAAAATAGGGGATTCGAATAAAACAGTTACCAATGAAAATAATTATCAAATTGTTTATCAAATAAATAATGCCATTCGTTTTTCTGATCAAAATTTTGATGAATTGTATTATAATCTTTTAGGTACTTTTTGGCAGTTGGATATTGATAATTTTTCTGCCAAGATAATATTTCCTCAAGAAATAACAAAAGACAATGCCCAAATCTATCTTTATAGCGGTTATCAGGGAGAAAAAACAAACTTTTTAGCAGATTATTCTTGGCAAAATGATAATTCTTTATATATTTCTTCAAAGACACAATTATCAAAAGACCAGGGAATTACTTTTTCTGTAGCTACTCCAAAAGGTATTTTTCAGAAACCTTCGATTTTTATGACTTTTGATAAAACCTATTTTTTATACATTATTCCTTTAATCGCTTTTATTATTAGTTTTAAAACTTGGAAAAGATATGGTAAAGACCCTCATTATGATAAAAAAACCATTATTCCCGAATTTGAAGTTCCTGAAAATTTGACTCCCTTAGAGGCTTCCATGCTTCTCAATAATTTTACTTTACAGATTAAGGCGATTACAGCGACTTTGATTTATTTTGCGACCAAAGGATTGATGACAATAATAGAAGGAGAGAAAAAAGGGAAATTAAGTTTGCTGCGTCAGACATTTGTTTTTCATAAAATAAAAGACCCAATCGATGAACTTAAAAATTTAGAAGCTGAGACTCTTCTTTTTAATACTATTTTTCCCAAGGATTATGAAGTAAATGATACTGTTTCTTTTGGTCCGCTTTTTATTGAAAAGATAAAGATGATTCAGAAAGCAAGCTACAGAGATTTAGTCAATAAAAATTTAGTTTCTGAAAAAAGTCTTTTTTTACGAAAAAAATTTATTATTCTTGCCATAGTTTTGATTTTTCTGTCATCTTTTGTTGCTGCTTTTTCAATACGTTTCTTTCCCTTTGTTTTAACTTCTATCATCTTAGGTATTTTTGGCTTTCTTTTTCCTCAAACTACTTTAAAAGGTCGAGAAATAATATGGCGTCTTAAAGGATTTAAATTGTATTTAGAAACAGCGGAAAAATACCGGGCGCAATTTTATGAAAAAGAAAATATTTTTGAGAAATTTTTACCTTATGTTATCGCTTTTGGCATGACTAAGCTTTGGATTGCAAAAATGAAGCAAATTTACGGAGAACAATATATGAATAATTATATTCCAGGATGGTATGCTTCATCTTCTGGTTTAAAAACCCAGATGGATTTTAATGGTTTTGCTGCTTCTCTTTCTCATATTTCTTCTTCCATATCTTCTTCTATGGTCGGTTCTTCTGGTGCTGGCGGTGGCGGTTCTTCTGGTGGCGGAGGAGGCGGTGGTGGTGGAGGAGGCTGGTAAAATATGGTAAAATAGAAATATTAAAAAGGTCGAGTATAACTTTAATAATTTTAGATTTATGACTAATAAAACAATCAAAACAATAATTATTATCTTAATTACCATTGTTGTTATTGGAGCGATTTATCTTCTTTTGTTTAAGAAATCAGAGGTAAATATTGAACAAGGAGAAACCACAACCACAACCACTACCATTGCCGTTTCCTTTTCCATTGATTGTAAAGCTGATTCAAACTGTTTGTCCACGAATTTCTTGTCTTGCAAACCCCTTGAATTTAAAATGGAATTTATTGAACCAGGTTCTCAATTTATTATTGCTGTTATAGGAAAAGAAGATGACAAATGCCATTATCTGACAAAAGTCATTAACCCTGATGGCTCAATACTAATGGGCTATGAATGCAAAACTCCTTTAACAGATATTTCTTTAGATACAGTCAAACATTTCTTTGGCCAAGATACTGGTGCAGTCAAAGACAAACAAGCCCAATCGGAAAAAGATTATTGCGTTTCTCTTTAGTAGAATTACTGGTCAAAATGAATTAAAAATTATGATCACAGTTAAAAATGAGGGAATAATTTTAGAGAAAACAAATCTGGAATTCGAAAATAAGGGTGTTTTTAACCCTGCCTGCATCCAGGTGGATGGCATTACTCACATGTTCTATCGGGCAATTAACCATAATGATATTTCTTCCATAGGCTACTGTCAGCTGAAAGATAATAAAGTTATTAAAAGACTTAAAGAGCCAGTGCTCTTTCCCGAATATGATTACGAGAGAAAGGGCGTAGAAGATCCAAGAATTGTTTTTCTTGATGGTATCTACTATTTATTCTATACCGCCTTTGATGGACAAAATGCCCTCGCCGCATATGCCACTACGAGCGATCTTGTTAACTTTAAAAAACACGGTGTCATCTCTCCGCAAATCTCTTATTCTGATGCGATGGATCTGATTCGCAATAAGCATTTTCCCCAAAGATACTTTCACTACGAACGACGAATGAAGCGATACCGTGGGCCAGACGTATTGCTTTGGGACAAAAACGTCTTCATTTTTCCAAAAAAAATTAATAATTTGTTTTGGCTTGTGCACCGGATTATGCCGAGCATCCAGATTGCAACCTTTAAAGATTTCTCGGAGCTAACTCCCGCCTACTGGTATGAATATTTAAAAACGTTCGAGCGCCATATTCTACTGAACCCCCGTTATCGTTTTGAGAATCATAAAATCGGCGGGGGGTGCCCGCCTATTGAAACAGAGGCTGGCTGGCTCTTTATTTATCACAGTGTTGGACGAACGTTTCTACACAAGCGGTATGGCGCCGCTGTCGCCCTTCTCGACCGCGCAAACCCACAAAAGGTCATTGCTCGGCTTCCGTATCCTCTATTTTCTCCATCATCCAGTTGGGAGCGGAAGGGAAACGTTAAAAATGTAGTCTTCCCAACGAGCGCATTGATAAAGAATGACCGTTTATATATTTATTATGGGGCTGCTGACAAGTTAATCGCCGCGAAATCTATTGACCTTGCAGAGCTGTTAACTGAACTCAAGAAAAGCTCTCTAAAAATATTATGAATCAACAAACAAAGTCAGGGGATTCCGCTGTGGCGGAACAAAAAAAATCCCTGCCTCGCCAGCAGGCAGGTTGGATTGTCTGTCTGGCCACTTTCCCGCCACGACAATGCGGTATAGCTACCTTTACCGCTGACCTTACCAATGCTGTTGATCAAATGTTTGGACCGTCGGTTAAGTCAAAGATTGTCGCGATGAATCTTACTGAACTAAGTCATTTCCCGTATCCTGACAAAGTAATTCTTCAGATAAGTCAGCCTCGTGAAGATGACTATGTTAACGCTGCTAACAAGCTCAACCAGCTCAAAGAGATAAAGTTTGTTAGCATTCAACATGAATTCGGTATTTTCGGAGGGGAATATGGTTCACATCTGCTTTTCTTTCTGAAAAAACTTCAGAAACCGATTGTTACTACTTTTCACGCTGTTCTTCCTGCTCCAGATGAAAGAAGGCGCAACGTCGTTCGAGCTATAATGAAATATTCAAAAGGAATAATCGTTATGACTCATTCCTCAAGGGAAATTCTCAAAAATGATTATGGATTAGATTCTGATCGAATTCAAGTTATTCCTCATGGAATCCATCATGTTCCCTATAGAACCAGTGAGCACGCCAAGTCTGTTCTCGGTTTTTCTGGCAAACTAATCCTCTCAACCTTTGGATTTCTTAGTCCTGGCAAAGGGGTTGAGTATGTAATTGAGGCTTTGCCAAAGGTAGTAGAAAAATTCCCTAATGTTAGATTTCTTATCGCTGGTGTCACTCATCCTGTTGTTTTGGAACAGGAAGGCGAAACCTACCGTAATTTTCTTACTAAAAAAGTGCATCAACTCGGTTTAAGCAACTACGTTTCTTTTTATAATACCTATTTTGATGTAAATAAACTTCTTCAATTTTTAGAGGCTACTGATGTCTATCTTTCAACCTCTTTAAATCCAAACCAGGCCGTCTCCGGTACTTTATCTTATGCTCTTGGCAGCGGTCGTCCGGTTATATCCACAGCCTTTGCTCAAGCCAAACAAGACATTACGAATGAGGTCGGTATATTGATTGACTTCAAAAATCCGCAGGCTTTTACCGATGCCATCATTAAATTAATAAGTGATAATGAATTATGTTTACAGATGGGTAAAAATGCTTATTTTCGCACCAGGCATATGACCTGGGAAAATGTTGCCCATTCCTACATGAAATATTTCTCGCAATCTGCGCCGGAGCTAACTCTGGGACAAAGAAAACTTCCACCTATAAAACTTGAACATTTGGCTAAATTGACTGATGATTTTGGCATTATTCAGTTTGCCAAGCTGATTGAACCAGATCTTTCTTCCGGATATACCTTAGATGATAATGCCCGAGCCTTAATCGCGGCCGTTCTTCATTATAAAAAATTTAGGACTCATTCTGCGCTAAAACTTGCCTCTATATATCTCAACTTTCTTTATCAAGTAGCTAGATCTGATGGTTATTTTGATAATTATGTCAATTCAAACCGCGTTGTTGATAAGCAAAAAAATTTCCAGAAAAATTTAGAAGATTCCAGTGCCAGAGCTTTATATGCTCTTGCCTTAGTTTCAATTACCAAACAAATTCCCAAACGCTTTAGAAAACAAGCTCATTCTCTCTTTGAAAAAAGTTTCCAGAAAAACATTGCTTTCTCCTCGCCTCGCGCTATCGCTTTTTACATTAAGGCCCTCTATTGCTTGCTTTCAAAATGGAAAGAACCCAAGACTCTCGCTGTATTAAGGTCCTGTTGCGAACAACTTATAATTTTATATGAGAAGAGTCACTCGTTGGACTGGGAGTGGTTTGAGCATTATTTAACATATTCAAATGCCATCCTGCCAGAAGCACTCATCCTCGGGTACAAAATAACCGGAGAGAGAAGATATCTCGAAGTGTCTGAAAAAACTTTCAACTTCTTAATTAAACATACCTTTAAGGATAATATGTACATTCCTATCGGTCAGAGTGGCTGGTTTCCCAAGGGAGAGGCAAGGCAGTATTTTGATCAGCAGCCCGAAGACACCACTGCCACTGTAGAAGCTCTTAATGCAATGTTTCTAATAACAAATAAGAATCATTACAAGGAATTAGCGAACATTGCGTTTAACTGGTTTCTAGGAGATAATGTTCTGGGGCAGGTTGTATATGATCGGACCACTGGAGGATGTTATGATGGGATTGGGGAAAAATTTATTAATCTGAATCAGGGTGCCGAATCTACCATTTCTTATCTTTTTGCCCGTCTCTCTTTTGAGGAATAAATCCATATGAAAAATAAGAACAAAACAATTTTAAGACCTTGGGGCAAATATGTTATTCTGGAAAAAAAGCGGGGATATTGGATCAAAAAATTATTTGTGCGCCAAGGTAAAAAATTAAGTCTTCAAAGCCATAAAAACCGATTTGAGATTTGGATAGTGCTTTCTGGAAGAATTGAGGTTATTAAAGGAAACTCGCATTTTTTGCTTAAAGAGGGAGAATTTTTGAAAATAGATAAAAAAGAAAAACATAGAATAATCGGGCTCAAAGATTCATGGATTCTCGAAACAGCCTTTGGCCAGATGCGAGAAGATGATATTATTCGCTTCAAAGATGATTATGGACGAATTAAATCCCGTTAGAGATAGGAAACCTTTGGTTTCCGTTCTTCTTTCGGGGTCGGTAGGAAGTTCGTTTTTTTCAAATAATAATAATTGTCAATAAAATTAACAATAATGATCTCTAACGGGATAAATAAACCCCTAGAAAAATTAGATCTGGATTTTATAAAAAACAAAATAAAAGCCGTCACTTTTGATTTGGACGGCGTGATTGTGCCGACTGGCACCTTTTTACGGGAGAGCGTTGACGGGACGGAATTGACTATGAGAACGCACAAGTTAAGTAAAGAAACGATAGCAATAATTAAAGAGCTTAAAAAATATGTCTGGATTAATTTCTCCAGCGGCCGGGCGCTTCTTTATCTTGAGCATATGCTCGAAGATATTTTATGGGACAAGGTTTCACTTATTGCCGAAAATGGAAATTTTATTTTGATAGACGGCAAAGTAGAGCAGCTTTCTTTATATGATCAAAGTTATTTTCAAAAAATTACAGACATTCGAAATGACCTAAAAAAATTAAAAGAGGAAAAACCAGACAGTGTTTACGGATTTGAACCAAAACACGTTATTATCACAGTTCACACAGCCAAAAAAATGCCAGAGATAGAAGAAATTGTAAAAAAGCATGATAAAGAAGAGGAACTTTATTGTTTATGGACAAGCGAAGGATACGATATCGGGCATATGAAAACGAATAAACTGACTGCTCTTTTATACCTGGCTAAAAAGTTAAAAATCAAACCGGAACAAATGATCACGACTGGTAATAATCTAAATGATAAAGAAATGCTTAATTTTGGGATTGGCATCAGCGTTGATCCGGAAAAAGTGAGCGCAGAGTATGCCATTTCCCCAAAAAAAGGTGAGCTTGGCGGAGAAATTCTTGCCAAATATCTTCTGAAGGCAATGGCGAGGTAATTGCAGAAAATATTGAGAAAAATTAAAGCCCAATTAAGGGCTTTTTTTGTTATTATTTGTCATTGCGAGCGAGCCAGTAGGCGAGCGTGGCAATCTCATCCCTTCTGTCATTCTGGAAAATCCATCATTTTATATGTTTGACAGGTGAACATCAATATGTTATTTTAATACTAAGTTGTCCTTTGACAAAGACCTCGTAAGACCTGACTTAATGATGGCAGGTGAGGTAATGAAAGGAGGAAAGAAAATGAAACTAGCAAGAGAAATCGTATTAAAGAACCTTCTTGCAACAGAGCAAGTTATTGAAGTGGAAATTAAAAAACTCACAAATCAACTTGTTTCATCAGAAACACTTTGTTTTCAGAAAAGTCCAAGAGACTATCATGAAATTTTAGGAATTCTTAATAAATTCCTAGATAAAAATAGTTTCCGATGGATTGATCTAACATTATGTTTTTTATGTGACACTATTCAACCTCCTCTTTTTCCGCATTCCAAGACCAAGATTTTTCTTTTTGGGAAACGAAAATTCATTCTTAGAAATATAAAAGAAATTGTGGGGAGAATAGTTAATGGAAAAAGATGGATCGGAGAAGAAGCAGGAATTAGTCCTCAACAGGAATTGAGTTTAAAGAATTTTATCTAATTCTTTAAACTTTTTGTGAAATTATAAGAAATGAAAGGAGGAAATAAAAATGTTAAAAGAACTAAGCGAATTTAAAACTTTGTTAAAAGAAAAAGAAGCTATAGAAGAGAAAATTAAACAATTCTTGGATCAAACTGTATCTGTACAAAAGATTCTTTTTCACAGAATACCAAAGAGTCATGAACTTATTTCAAATAGAATCATGGAAGCTTTAAATTTAGATAAATGCTTATGGCTAAAATTAAGCATTTATGATTCTTTTCTTGATGACACCCATATTTTTGGTCGGAAAAAAGATATTTTCGATAATTTAGAAAGAATTGCAAGGATGGTAGCTCTTAGGCAGGAATCTATGATTGGAAATGTCAGCATTAGCCGAGATCCAAATAAATTCAGTCTAAAGAATTTTATCTAGTTTTATGAAATTATAAAAAACGGAAGGAGTAGGTAATAACTACTTGCTCCTTCCCAAACATTTCAAGATTTAAACCCTTATTATGGGCTTTTTTTTATTATTTTTTGCTATTAATTTAAGGGATTAACATAATGTAGAAAAGAGAGTAAAATAAAAAAAAGACAGCCTATGTTTAAAAAACATCTTTTTCCTCTTTTGATCTCTATTCTTCTTGCTTTATCTGCTGGATTCATTGGTTCTTTCTTTACCACACCCAGTATTTCCAGCTGGTATGCTTTTATCAACAAACCCTCTTTTAGCCCGCCTAATTGGCTTTTTGCTCCTGTTTGGACCTTGCTTTATATCCTGATGAGTATAGCTGCCTTTTTGATTTGGCAAAAAAGAGACAATCCGAAAGCAAAACAAGCCTTACGATTTTATGGTACTCAGCTTATTTTAAATGCTCTTTGGTCAATAATCTTTTTTGGCATGCACAATCCTGGTCTTGCTTTTCTTGAGATTATATTTTTGTGGTCATTTATTCTCATTACCTTAATTAAATTCTATCAAATCAATAAAATAGCTGGCTTGCTTTTTATTCCTTATCTTCTTTGGGTTAGTTTTGCTTTAATCTTAAATCTCTTCGTGTGGATGATAAATATTTCTTGACAAAGAGTGTTAATGTGATAAACTAAAGGTAACAATAATTGTAACCTTTAGTTCATAAGTCATCTGTTATGGAAGAAACTGGTTTATCAAAAATATTAAGAACCAAAAATACTGTCTTTACTTTTAAAGATATTTCTTTGTTATGGAGAGAGACTGATGCGAATTTAGTAAAGAGAAGGATTAGTCATTATGTTAAAACAGGTAAATTGTATTCGATTAGAAGAGGAATTTACGCCAAAGACAAAAATTACGACCAATTGGAATTAGCAACCAAAATATATACCCCTTCGTATATTAGTTTCGAAACAGTTTTAGCTAAAGCTGGAATTATTTTTCAATACTACGAGCAGATATTTATTGCTTCGTATCTAAGTCGAGAAATAACAATTGATGACGAGAGATATACTTATAAAAAAATAAAGGACTCTATCCTGACTAATAACCTTGGTATTGAAATAAAAGATAGTTATTCTTTGGCTAGTCCGGAAAGAGCCTTTTTAGATACTCTTTATCTTCATAAAGATTATCACTTTGATAATCTTTCCTCTTTAAATTGGAAGAAAGTGTTTGAACTTCTTCCTGTTTATAACAGCAAAACAATAGAGAAAAAAGTCCAACAATATTTTAAAGCATTTCAAAATGAGTATTGATATTGCCAAACACAAAAATATTTTAGTCAAAATTTTAAAAGATATCTACACCGATTCTTCTCTGGGACCAATTTTAGGTTTTAAAGGCGGTACTGCCACTAATCTTTTTTATAGCCTTAATCGTTTTTCCGTAGATTTAGATTTTGATTTACTCGACGAGTCAAAAGAAGATTATGTTTTTGAAGAAATAAGAAAAATTTTGGAAAAATATGGTGAAATTAAAGAAGCCCGCAAAAAAAGATTTAATCTTTTTTATCTTCTTTCTTATAATGAAAAAGAGTTAAATGCTCAAAATATTAAAGTGGAAATTAATCGTCGAAATTTTGGTTCCCAGTATGAATTAAAAAATTATTTAGGTATTACTATGAAAGTAATGACCAAAGACGATATGTTTGCTCATAAATTAGTAGCTGCTTATGAAAGATTAGGTAAAACTAATCGTGATCTTTTTGATGTTTGGTTTTTCTTAAAAAATGATTGGCCGATTAATAAAGACATTATTAAAAAAAGAACTTCAATGAATTTTGATGAATTCTTAAAAAATTTTATTCAATCAGCAGAAAAACTGTCGGAACACGGCATTTTAGCCGGAATGGGCGAATTACTAGATGATAAAACTAAAAATTGGGCAAAAACCCATCTCAAAGAAGATCTTGTGTTCCTGTTGAAATTAAAACTAGAAAATGAAATAAAAGCTTAAAATGTTAATATATAATTAGTTCTGCCTCAATTTTAACTTAATCCGCTCCCCTTTATTTGACATTATCCATAACTTCGCTATAATGAATATAATATACAATTCATTTTTAGTACAATATGGTACAAAAACTGAATCGTCTCCAAGTAGAGGAAAAACTCAAGTCTTTGGGTTTATTGATTTTTACCCCTCGAGAATTTAGGGATGTTTTTAGAGTAAGCAAAAATACTGCTTCTGTGTTTATTAAACGTAATTTTAAAAGCGGTCTCTTTTTAAAACTGCGGAATGGTTTTTATATGCTTAAAGATAGTTATGTTTTGCCTTATTCTATTGCCAATAGACTTTATCAGCCTTCTTATATTTCTTTGGAAAAAGCTCTTTCTTATTATGGTATTATTCCCGAAACTGTCTATACGATAACTTCAATTACCACGAAGCCTACTCGTGAATTTACAACCCCTACGGGAGTCTTTTCTTATCAACGCATCAAAAGAGAAGCCTTTATCGGTTATGTGCCCAAAGAGATAGAAGGCATTACTACTCTTTTTGCCGAGCCAGAAAAAGCCTTGGTTGATTATCTCTATTTTGTCGATCTTAAAAAGATATCATTAAATGACCGTCTTGATTTAAGAAATATTAAAAAAACTAAGCTTTTGGAATTTGTTAAACTTTTCCATAGGCCGAGTCTTCTTAAAATTGTTGAACAAATTTATGTTGAGCAAAGAAAGCCTCGAAAAATTTACTAAACTGTATCAGACTGATATTGAAAACGTGGCTCGCGAATACTGCCAGCAGTTGTTTCTATCTTTTTTGTATCAGCAAGCTGATGCAGAAAAACTTCTTTTCAAAGGCGGCACCGCCTTGCGTTTTCTGTTTAAAAGCCCTCGTTTTTCCGAAGATTTAGATTTTACTGGTATAGGCGTTAGACAAAATACCATAGAAGAAATTTTCACAAATACTTTAACCGAAATAGAAAAGACAGGTGTAAGAATGGAGATTAATGAAGCAAAAAAAACTACTGGCGGTTACTTAGGCATCGCTATTTTTTTTATCCACGACCTTAAAATTAAAATTCAGATCGAAGTTTCGCTCCGAAAAGTTGAGCGTCTCAAAGGAGTAAGAACTTTAGTTCACAGCGAATATTTGCCGGCTTACACAATAGTGCATTTGCCGATAGAAGAAATCATTATTGGTAAATTACAGGCGCTATTTACCCGCACTAAGCCACGGGATTTTTACGATTACTATTTTTTATTATCCGGCAATTTTCCTCTTGTGAAAGAAAAGAAAAACTTAGAGAAAGTTTTAAAAATGCTCCAAGGCACCCATATTAATTTTAAAAATGAACTAAAAAAAATTCTTCCTGCCAGCCATCATATCATCTTAAAAGACTTTAAAAAACTTCTTACTCAAGAAATTAAAAAGTATTCATTAGATTAATTATTAAAGATTTACCCCTTGGGTTAGTTTTGCTTCAATTTTAAATTTTACTGTGCGGATGATAAATTAATCATTGATTTATGGCTAATCCTCATAAAAAGAATTTTCTTCCCATAAGAAAGCCGCCTCGCCTTAGTGCTGAACAGCATAAATTTGGCATTAGAAAGATTAAAAAACCAAAGAAATCTAAAAAATGAAACCATTTGAAGCGGCTTATTAGCCGCTTTTTAGACGTTTGACGAATAGATACCAATATGTTATTATTAATTAGATAATAATTGTACTTTGAAAACCTATAAGTCCTGATTTAATAATGACAGGCCAGGTAATAAGGAGAAAGGAAAATGAAAACGATAACAACAAGAGAAATCATATTAGAGAGCCTTCTTACAACAAATCGAGTTATTGAAGCGGAAATTAAAAAACGCACAAATGAACTTGTTTTATCAGAAACGCTTAATTTTTGGAAAAGTCCAAGAGACTATCATGAAATTTTAGGAATTCTTAATAAATTCCTAAATGAAAATAGTTTTCGATGGGTTGATCTAACATTATGTTTTTTACGTTACACTGTTCGACCTGCTATTTTTCCTCATCCTAAGATCATGATTTTTCTTTTCGGAAAACGAAATTTTATTCTTAAAAATATAAAAGAAATTTCAGGAAGAATAGTTGCAGGAAATAGGTGGATGGGAAAAGAAGCAGGGATCAGTTTTCATAGGGAATTCAATTTCAAAGATTTTATTTAATCCTTTAAGCTTTGTGATATTAAAAAAAATGAAAGGAGGAAAGGAAATGAAAAGATTAAACGAATTAAATGAATTTAAAGCTTTTCTACGAAAAGAAGAAGATTTAAGAAAAGAAAAACAGAAATTCTTATTTCGGACTATTTTTACAAACACCATTACATTGCACAAAATACCAAAAAACGAGAAGGTGCTTGTCAAAGCGATTGAAAATGCTTTAGCTTTAAACAAACAGAAATGTCCGTGGATAAATTTGAGTATTTTGGATTCTTTTTTAGACAGTGTTTACATTTTTGGCAGAGAAAAAGATATTCTCCATAATCTAGGAAGGATCGTAAAGATGATAGTTCTCAGACATGAATGTATGATTGGATATACATCAGTTAGTTTAACTCCAGGGAGATTTGGCCTTCAAAATTTTATTTAGTTTTTCTTCTTGGTACTCATAAAGTTATACAAAACAGAAGGAGAAAGTCATTATGTTTTCCATAATGCTTTCTCCTTCCCAAATATTTCAAAATTTAAAGTCCAATTACGGGCTTTTTTATTATTAATTGCCATTAATTTAAGGGATTAACATAATGTAGAAAAGGGAGTAAAATATATAGATAACTCAAAAATCAAACCTCAAAAGTCAAAATTATATCTTATTATGTCTAAAAAATATCTTTTGCCTCTTTTAATCTCTATTCTTATTGCTCTTTCTGCTGGATTTATTGGCTCTTTCTTCACCACTCCCAGTATTGCCAGTTGGTATGCTTTTATCAATAAACCCTCTTTTAGCCCGCCTAATTGGCTTTTTGCTCCTGCTTGGACTTTGCTTTATATCCTGATGGGTATTGCCGCGTTTTTGATTTGGCAAAAACGAGATTATCCGCAAACAAAGCCAGCTTTGATGTTTTATGGCATTCAGCTTGTTTTAAACGCTCTTTGGTCAATTATCTTTTTTGGAATGCACAATCCTGGTCTTGCTTTTCTTGAGATTATATTTTTGTGGTCATTTATTCTCATGACCTTAATTAAATTTTATAAAATCAATAAAACCGCAGGCATACTTTTTATCCCTTATCTTGTTTGGGTTAGTTTTGCTTCAATTTTAAATTATGCAGTTTGGATGATAAATTAAAAATTTAATAAGAAAAACGGTGGGGATAATTTTAATTTACTCAAATTTATGAGAATAAAAGATATCCCCAAAAAGTTAATTTCAGCGATTTTTATAGAGTGGTAATATAAAGGGAGAGTAATTAGCAATTAGGTAATTGGAAAAGGATCTTATTTTAAAAAGCCCCACCGTATTAAGGTGGGTTTTTATTTATAAAATAGGCAAAGAGCTTAGAATTGATGAAGAAGAATTAATAAGTTTTTAAATAAAGTAAAAGCTAAATAATATGAAAAATATTGAAATAGTTAAAAATTATTTAGATAGTCAAAAAAATAAGGTAGTAGAAAAATATGATTTTGATAAAAATACAATTTCTTACTCTAAATTAATTAAACAAAATCGTGAAATTAACAAAATTTCTGGAAATGAAGAAATTGTTAGGGCATATGTTCTTACAAAGCTTATAAACGAACTTGGATACAAGCCCGAAAATATTGAACTTGAAAAAGAATACGATATTGGACGACCAAAAATAAATAAACCAAGAATAGATATAATCGTCAGGGATGATAATGGCGATGTCTTTTTGTATATTGAACTCAAGAACCCGCAAGATTACGAAAAAGATAAAGATGAAGTTATTGAAAAACAACTTTTCAATCTTGCCTCGCAAGAGCAAGGTCAGGGTAAAAATGTAAAATACCTTGTTCTTTATACTGTTGAAATTGTGGGAAAAGAAATAAAAGACAAGTGTATTTTAATCGACTACGAGAAATTCAAATCTTTTGACGTGTGGAAAGAGGTTAGGGACTTTGCCGATGAATTACCGGAAAGATACGGAAAAGCTCAAAAAGAGCCATACATCAAAGGTGGCAAAAAAGATTTAGAAACCAGTTTTACTCACGATCAGCTGGATGGTCTCCGAAAAAATCTTCACAATGTGCTTTGGGGCGGTGGAGGGACCAATGATAATGAAATTTTTGCTTCTTTGAGTAGGCTGATATTGGCTAAAATTCAAGATGAGAGTGAAAAGAAAAAAGGAGAAAAATATGATTTTCAAGTTTTATCTTTCAAGGACGGTGAAAGCTTTGAAAGCAACGACGACTTATTTAAAAAAATAAATGAACTTTATAGAAGAGCATTAAAAGAAAGATTAAATATTATTGACAAAAATGAGTTAAATGAAAGTTTTGTTATTGATAAAAAGAAGTTTTCACTTAATAAGCTTAAATATACCGTATCAGAACTTGAAGGGTTTTCTTTTGTGGGTGGCAAAAACAGCTTTAATGATAAAGATATTTTGGGTGATTTTTTTGAGGGTATTATCAGAGAAGGATTTAAGCAAACAAAGGGGCAATTTTTTACTCATATCAATATAGTTAAATTTATGCTTTGTGGTTTGCAGCTTGATAAACTTGCAATTGAAAAGATTAATAAGGACTTAGAAATTCCATATCTCGTTGATCCAAGTGCTGGAAGTGGTACCTTCCTTATTGAGTATATGAAATTTATAACTGAAACGGTAAAAAGAAAATTTGCTAATCAATTTAATTCAGCGAGAAATGTTCAAGCATTTATTCAAAACAATTTTTATCCAGATGACCTTGAAAATAAATGGGCCGATAAATATATTTATGGAAGCGAAATTGATCCCGATTTAGGGACTTCAGTTAAAGTTAATATGGTGTTACACGGGGATGGTTCTGCAAATATTTTTGTTGGCAGTGAAAAAGGCGATGGGTTAACGTGTTTTTCAAAATATACAAAATTTGCTGGTTTAAATATTCTTAATACCACAAAAGATCCAGATAGCTCTTACTCAAAAGAAACAAATGAAAAATTTGATGTTATCGTAACAAATCCGCCTTTTAGTGTAACTTTAGATAAGGACACAGCAAGAAATTTAAAGAACTTATTTATTTTTGGCGATAAAAAGAATTCGGAAAATCTTTTTGTTGAACGATGGTATCAACTACTTAAGCCAAACGGACGCTTTGGCGTGGTTTTGCCGGAAAGCGTTTTTGACACCACCGAAAACAAATATATACGCCTTTTCATTTACAAATATTTCAAAGTCAAAGCGGTAGTTTCGCTTCCACAACTTACTTTTGAGCCGTTTACCTCCACAAAAACGAGTTTACTATTTGCGCAAAAGAAAACAAAAGCGGAAGTTGCCGAATGGGACAAGCTATGGAGTAAATATTCCAATGAATGGAATAATCTTAAAACCAGATGCGAAAATTTGATGGCCGTATATATTAACGGAAAAGACAGAAATAAACTGCCCTCAATTAAAGATTTGAAAGAAGCGGAAGAAAAAGAAATTTTGGCAAGGATACTGAAAGATTATTTTGAGAATGATGATAAAAAACTCTCTACGAAAGCGATGATTACAAAATATGCCGACGAGCTCAAAGAGCTTTGTAAATACGATAACGATACCAAAGATGTTTTTGGTTTTGTAAATTCGTGGTGGGTGTTTGGTGAAGTGGCGAAAGAATTGAATTACAAAATCTTTATGGCAGAGGTAGAAAATATCGGTTACAAGAGAACCAAAAGGGGCGAAAAGCCAATGCCAAACGAACTTTACCGTACAAACGACAAAGGTGAAATTTTAGTTGATGACGACGTAATGAAAACAGCCCTTGATTATATGAGAAAAGTTGAGTGGGAAATAGGTTAAACTATGGGAAAATATAAAACAATTTCGGAACAGGAATTTAAAAAAATAACCACTAGAAAAGAGGATCTTTTTTATGATCGCAAAGGCTCAGCCATTCAACCAAAAGATTTACAAAAAACTATAATTGCTTTTGCTAATAGTGAGGGTGGCAATATTGATATAGGTATAGATGACAACAAAAATTGTGATGGGTTCAATGAAATGTCTAAATACGATAGCGTATTAAAAGAAGGTATTTTTGCAGTTAATCCTCCAATATCTGATCTAAAGTATGATTTTCTTGAATATAATGGGAAATTTGTTCTTTTAATAACAATACCAAAAAGTGAGAGGGTTCACGAAACTTCTAAATCAGAGGTTTATTTGAGAGTTGGTGCTAGTAATAAGAAATTAAATCAAGCAGAAATACAAGTATTAAAATATAAAAAGGGCGAACTAAAATTCGAGGAAGAAACAAAAAATATTGATTTGATTGCAATTGAAAATAGTCGATATTTAAAAGAGTATATTAAAAAGCTGAAATTAAGCGCGAAGCCTCTAGATTTTTTAATATCAAATGGATATGTTTATAATCAAAAACCAAAAGTGGCAAGCTTGATTTGTTTTCACGATAGACCTCAAAGCATCTTAAAGTGCGGTATTAAGATCAACAGATATGAAATGAATAAAACATCTAGAAAATATGCATATGAGAGAACAAGGAAAACATTTGATAAAAGCATTTTTGGCCCACTTGAGTATTTAATCAGAGATGGTCTTGATTTTGTTTTTACAACCTTAGACAAAATGAAAGTTAAATATCCGAAAGCGGCAATAGTTGAGGGATTTGTTAATGCATTAGTACACAGAGATTATTCTATCAATGAAGATGTTATTGTGAATATTTATGACAATAAAATTGAGATGATAAGCCCAGGTGGATTACCCGGGAAAATAAGAGTAGAAGATTTGAATAGTCGGAAAATAACCAGGTGTTTAAGAAACCCAATTATTAATAATATTTTGTTTAGTTTATCAGCAACAGAAGATGATTTTAATAAAAGACTAAATCAAGATCAAGGCGAAGGTGTAATGACTATCTTTAATGAGATGAAAAAAGCTGGACTAAAGGACCCCGAATTTAAAGAACTTGATAATAAAGTTTATCTGAATTTAAAACATGAAAGCGCACAAAGTTACGAAAATAAAATTTTAGATTATTTAGAAAAAAATGATTCTATTGCAAATAGAGATGCGCGAAATTTACTAGGTGAAGAGGATAAAGAAAAAATAAAAAATGTTTTTTCCAAATTAGAAAGAAAAGGAAAGATTAAAAGGGTTGATAGCAGTGTATCAAAGAGCAAAATTAGATACAGAAAGACAGACAAATTAAAAACTAGCTATAGGGACTATAGGGATCAAGCGAGTATTCAGCGTTCATTTGATTTGTAACTATGTCACTAAAACAATTTACAATTGATTTTCAGGAATTAGGAAAAGAAAAATCATTTAGATATGATGTTGATTTTTTGAATTTTCAAAATGATTTTTTAGCTGAACAATATTATTCTTTCAATGATTTATTTTCCTTTTCTTTTGAAAATAAAGTTGATGTTACAAAATTGGAGGATGATTTTCTTTATTCAGAAATAGGTAATGTTTCAAAAGAGGGCGATGTTGAGCCGGTAAAATTAAATTTCAATGAAAGAAAAGAGGGGGAAGAAAATTATTACAAGAAGATAGAAAAAGGTGACATTATAAAAGCGAAAGAAAATGAAATACTACTTTCAAAAGTCCGCCCAAATTTAAAAAAATATATTTTTATAAATAAAGACAATAAAGATTATTTTTATACTTCTGCTTTCGTTCATTTAGTCCCAAAGGAACTAAACAAGATTTTATATTATTCGTTTAGAACAATTTTTTACGAAAATTTAATAGCTATTTCAAGACAAGGAAAAGGATACCCAACGCTGAAAGAAGATGATTTTTTATATTTAAAATTTGACAAAAAAGTCATTGATAAACTTTCGGCGAAGCAATACCAAATCGTCGCTCAAATTGAACCGATCGAAAAGAAAATTAAAAAGTTGAAAAGTCAAATTACTCCGGTGCAAGATATTATCAATAGAGTTTTCGCGAGGGAATTTAAATTTGATGAAAATTTATACAATGAATTCGGCAAGGGGATGACGGCTGGAACGCAAGCCGCTCAAAATCGAACTTTAAGAGCTTTTGAAACTGACTTTAGCGGACTTTCAAGAAGTAGTATTTTAAGATTTTCTACAAGATATCACAATCCTCCAACAAGAAAACTAATGGATTTTATTGATGAAATAGAAACTATACAAATTAAAGAGGTTATTATTGAACCAATTCATCGTGGAGCAAGCCCAAAATATAATAAAAATGGCGATGTGCCTGTTGTAAAAACAGGACACTTAAAAAACGGCTACATAGAGATTTCACAAGAAGAATTTGTAGATACTGAATTTTATAATGCTTCTAAAAATTCGCAAGTAAAAGAAAATGATATTTTAATTGCTTCTACTGGAAAAGTATCCCTTGGAAAAATTGATTTAGTTAAAACCAAACAAAATCTTATTGCTGATGGGCACGTTTCAATTATTAGAATTGATGATAAAAAATATAATCGTTTATTTTTCGTCTACTTTTTTAGGAGTATATTGGGTTTTTTTCAGATTGAAAGAGATTTTACGGGTGCCACAAATCAAATAGAACTTTATGCAGATGAAATTGCAAATTTCCAAATTCCTAGCATTCCTTTACTTAACCAACAAAGAATTGTTAATGAAATCAAAACAGAACTTGATAAACAGGAAGAAATGAAGCAGAAAATTGAATCTGAAAGGACCAAAATTGATGAGATAATTGAAAAAGCAATTCGCTAAAAGCTATAAAAATTAATTAAGAAATAGAATTATGAGTAATTTTGAATTCTATAAACTGTTTTTGAATACCGACTTTTGGAGTGCATTATTTGGGTTTATCGGTGCACTATTAGTATTCTTCTTTGGCTTGTCACCAAAAGTTGATCCAGAAGGCCATTCATATTTGCTTCTTGAAGGGGAAGATGAAGAGGAGAAAAGAAAAGCGCAAAGATATAAAAAAATAAGTTACGCTGGCGTTTTGTTAATCTCGACAAGTTTTTTGTTACAACTTATTAAAATTATTCTGAGAATATTTTAAATTATGTCTTGGCTAACAAAAAAATCAACCCTATTTTAACCAAAAAGTCGAAAAATTAATCCCTCGACTTTGCTCAGGATAAGTTAAAAAATAAAATTATGGAAAATAATCAACTACCAAAAATTGATAATAAACTTCTTGTCAAAAAGATTTTAGTAAATACGGTGGCATCGGCTGCATTCGGTTTATTTCTTGCTTTTATTGCATATGGTGGGCGAATACCTATCAAGCCTACTCTTATTGCCATAGGAATTCTTATAGTAGTTCTACCAATGTCTATATTTTTTGCTGCCAGATATCGTAGTTATATAGCACCAGATAAAATCAGAAAGTTTTTTCTAGTTCTTGGAATTTTAACTGTGATAGTTAATTTAGCGCTAATTATAATAGAAGGTGGTAGAATTGATTATTATCTTGGAGTTATACTTGGCTTATATTTTATTTCTGGTCCGAATTTTGGTAAACCAAAAGATCAAAAATTAATTGGGAAATAAAATTATGTCAGAAAATGAAAATTAATTGAGAATGATAAAATTTATTTGGCATAAAAGTTTAAGCTTTTCATCTTTAAAACCAATCACTCAGATATATGGCGTATGTTTTGATAATAATGGAAATATTTTAATTATTCGTACCCCGAACGAAAATTGGAATATTCCCGGTGGAACACCAGAAGATGATGAAACACCAGAACAAACATTGAAACGTGAGCTTGAAGAAGAAGCTGATGTAACTATTGGTAAAAATGTAATGATTGGCTATTATGAAGTTATTTCAGATAAACCTACAATTTATCAACTTAGATTTGCTGCTTTACTTAATGAAATGAAACCATCAACAATTGATCCTGCTTTAGGAGTAGTGAATGAAAGAAAGTTTGTTCCACCCGATGAATTTTTTAAGTATGTTGAGATAAAAAATTATCGTCCAATGATAGACGAAGCCATTAGTTGGTTTAAAAAAAATAATAAGGATATGTAATATGGTTAAGCAATGGGATAGAATATTTAAAAAATATGGCAAAGTTTTTACGAAAATTCAAGAAGACATGCCAAAAGTTGTAAAGATATTTAAAAAACACAATACTAAAAAGGTTCTTGATTTGGGTTCAGGGACTGGACGACATGCAATTTATTTAGCTAAAAATGGATTCAAAGTTTATGGAATTGATATTTCTGATGGGGGAATAAAAATTACAAAAAATTGGCTAAAAGAGAATAATTTAAAAGCAGACCTTAAAGTCGGCTCTATTTATAAAAAACTGCCATATAAAGATAACTTTTTTGATGCTATTATATCTACAAATACGCTTCATCATGAACGTATTGAAACTATCAGGAAGGCAATTTGTGAAATAGAAAGAGTGTTAAGATCAGGTGGTTTGATTTTCATAACTGTTCGCAGAAGAAAATTTAGAAAGTTTTATCCAAAACTTACGATAATTGAGAAATATGGAAAACAAAAAACAAACTATAAAGTAATTGAACCAAGAACCTATGTACCAATAGAGGGAGGGGAGAAAGGATTAATTCATTATCTTTTCAATAAAGAATTGATAAGAAAAGAATTTGAGAATTTCAAAATCCACAATATTTGGGTTGATTCTAAGAGAAGACATTACTGTTTTTTAGGTGAATTAAAAAATAAAAAAGGTCGCTAAAATTTAAATTATATTTTTTGAAAATAATGGAATAATCTTATGAGAACAACATTTTGTAGAACAGTAACAAAAGATAAATTGAGATTAGATGGATTACTTTTTGAACCAAATAAAAAGTCCAAAATAGCTGTCTTGCATATTCATGGAATGGCTGGGAATTTTTACGAGAATGTTTTTCTTGATTTTATGGCTAAAGAATATACAAAAGCAGGCTATACATTTCTTACTGCTAACAATCGTGGTCACGATTATATTGCTGATATTAAAAAAGAAGGTTCTAAAGAGCAATTTAAAAGAATCGGTGACACTTTTGAAAAAATTGAAGATTGTATTTTAGATATAAACGCTTGGCTTAAATTTTTAAAAACCAAGGGCTATAAAAAATTTATTTTACAGGGACATAGTTTAGGAACGGTAAAAGCAGTATTTTACCTTAGCAAGCGACCAAACCATCCTTTTTCAGCATTGGTTCTTGCTTCGCCGCCAGATATGTTGGGTTTGGTGAGAATAAAAGCAGAAAAAAAGAATTTTAAAAGAGATCTGGCAGAGGCAAAAAGATTGATTTCAAAAAATCAGGCCGACGCCTTTCTTTCTAGTAAAATTTGGGATAGCTATTATAAATCAGCGAGTAGTTATTTGAATTTTTTTGCTGATGGAGCGAAAACAGATGTTTTTCCGATTCTTAGAGACGGAGGATTCAAAGCATTAGAGAGTATTAAAATTCCAATTTTGGCTTTCTATGGTGGCAATGATGATGCCGTTGTATTTTCGCCACACAAAGATTTGGAGGTTATCAAGAAACATATCAAAGATCCACAATCAAAAACTTTGATAATAAGTGATGCGCCGCATAGTTATTTTAAGCACGAAAAGCAAGTGGCATTAACAGTTGTTGGTTGGTTGAGGCAACTTTTATAAAAAATAAATAAATTTCTTTAGAGGTCAACCTCGTATTAACCAAAAAGTCGAACCCTTCGACAAGCTCAGGGCAGGAAATTAATCCTTCGGTAAACTCAGGATAAGTTAAAAAATAAAAATATGGAAACGACTATATTACAAAGCAAACTCGAGAATAAGCTTCTGAACAGGGTATTCGCAATAACTTTTGCTTTAATCATACTTACTTGGATGTATTATTTTATAACAGCATGGGATCTAGGAACGCCAAGAGGACCACTTATTGTACCAGAGATAATTTATCTTATAATTGTTGTCGGCTTGCTCATAGAAGCCTGCAAACCATCATTGGATTTTACTTTTAGTAGAGACAAAAAACGGATATTAATGAGTGTTATTCTGTTTGCAGTTTTTGTTCTCATCAATGTTCATTTTTGGCTTGCTTATGGAATTGTAGACTGGCTACCTCAATTTGGCTGGTCAAAGACAATTATAGAGTGGCTTACGCGCACTTTTGTAATGGAAACTAGTTCTTTATCATTGATGTTTGGAATACTTTTTTTAACAAAATCTGTTCCTCAAAAATCTTTAAGCTACAAAATAATACTAATAGGAGCTGTTCTTTTTGAATTTTTCCTATTTCAAGGATATATGAAGTGGGCAATTATTGGTTCCCCCGGTTCACAATATTTTGCGGACTTCTGGGGTTATACAATTTTTCAGCCTTGGTTTTGGCTAGATTTTACCGCGGAAATTGTGATATTTATTGGAGGGCTTTGGTTGTTGGTGAGGGGAAAAGCTAACCCCTAAGCTTAATAATTTAATATAAAAATTATCAAAATAAAAAAGGTCGCTAAAATTTAAATTATATTGTTAAATTATGTCAATAATTAAAAAGAAAATTTGGCCGGAATATTTTGAGCTGATAAAATCCGGGAGAAAGAAATTTGAATTAAGATTGGCTGATTTTGATATTAAAGAAAGGGATACTCTAATATTAGAAGAATGGGATCCTAAAACAAAAGCATATACTGGCAGAACGATTGAGAAAAAAGTTGATTATATTTTGAAATTCAGTCTTGATGATTTTGGTCAGAAGAAGGAAATTGAAGAAAAGGGATTATATATAATTCAGTTTGGTTAATATAAAGTCGAACCCTCCTTCGTCCTGAGCATATCGAAGGGCTACGGAAGGGCAAGAAATTAATTGAGAAATAAAAATTATGAAAAAGATTTGTTCGGATATAATTAGATTTACAAAACAATTAGTAGATACATCTTCGCAAAGTGGTGTTAATTCTGAGAAAGAAATTGCGGATTTAGTATTCAAGAAATTATCTGATTTTGGATTTTTTCCGAAAATAATCGGAACTGAAGAGCATCCTTCAGTATTTTGTAAAATTATTAAGAATCCTATGGGCAAAACTATTTGGTTTGAAGCTTGTTTGGATACAGTCCCAGCCGGGGATAAATCAAACTGGAAATATCCTCCTTTAAAAGCTACGCTCAAAGGTTCAAGGATGTACGGTAGGGGGGTGGCTGATTCTAAAATAGGAATAGCTATTTTCAGTTATTTAGCTAAAGAGTTATATGATAATCCTAAATTTGAGAGAAATATTATTTTAGGATTTGATGCCAATGAGCAAAACGGAGAATTTACCGGAATAAAAGATATTCTTAAACAAAAACCTAAAGCCGATGTATGCATTTTAGGTTATCAAAGCATAGACGAAATTTCCATTGGAATGAGAGGTTGGCTAAGATTAAAAATTGTTACTAAAGGAAAATCAGCTCATACAGGGAGTAGAAGTAAAAAGGGCAATAACGCTATTCATCAAATGGTAGAGGTTATTACAGCTTTAAGGAAATTAAATCTTGAAGGTAGAAAAGAACCATTTTTTGAATATGGTTCTGCTTTTAATGTTTCTCTTATCAAAGGGGGAATTTCAATAAATATTGTTCCAGACGAATGCGAAATAAGCATTGATATAAGATTTTTACCATCACAGACTAAAAAAGAAATTCTGGATAAAATATCTAAAACATTGAAAGAATTAAAAAAGAAAAACCCCAATATTCATTACAAAATAGAATTTTTACGATGTGAATCTCCTTTCTTGACCAATCCTAAAAATAAATTTGTAAAATTATTACAGAAAACCGCTCAAGATGAATTAAAAACAAGAATTCCTCTTGTTACGAGTGGGGCAGGCAGTATAGGAAGTGTTATTACCAAGCTTAAAATTCCAATAATAAATTCTTTTGGTTGTAAAAATGATAATGTCCACGCCCCAGACGAATGGGTTGATATTAGTACTCTTCCTAAAGTGTTTGATGTATATAAAAAGACAATTTTAGAATTTTACAAAAAAGAGGGTTAGGTTAATTATATCGAAGTTCAACTCCAATAATTCAACCAAAAACTCGAAAAATTAATCCTTCGATAAGCTCAGGACAAGTTGAAAAATAAAATTTAAAAATTATGGTTAAAAGAGTTTTTATCATTCACGGTTGGGGTGGTTCTCCTGATGAGCCTTTACTTAGGTGGTTGAAACTAGAATTAGAGAAAAACGGTTTTGAGGTTGTTGTGCCGAAAATGCCTAATTCAGAAAAGCCGGAGATTGAAACTTGGGTTTTAAAACTTAAGGAAATAGTTGAAGTTCCGGATAAAGATACAATATTAGCGGGGCATTCTATTGGTTGTCAAGCCATCTTGAGATATTTAGAGACATTACATCCGACATCAAGGGTCGGCGGTGTCGTGTTTATTGCGCCGTGGCTTACTTTGTCAAATTTAGAAAGTGATGAAGAATGGCGGGTGGCTGATTCTTGGATCAACACGCCAATTAGAGAAACGGATGTAATTAAACACATTCCGAAAATAACGGCTATTTTTTCTGATAACGATCCTTATGTGCCGAGTGAAAATGTAGAAATGTTCAAGAAGAAGTTTGACGCTGAAGTTATTATTGAGCACGGAAAAGGGCACTTTACTTCTGATGATGGCGTAGAAAAATTAGAATCTTTCCTGAACGCTATATTAAAGATAAAATAAAAAAGGTAAAATTAATTGAGAAATACAAACTATGAAAATAACTAAAAATATCAAAAAGATAATTGAGCAAAATCCATTAGCTTTTGCGACAATAGGGAATAAAAAGCCTTATGTTATTTGTGTTGCTTCATGCAAGGTTGTTGAAGGCGATAAGATTTTAATTACAGACAACTTTATGAAAACTACTGTTAGAAATCTTTTAACAAATAATAACGTTGCTTTAGTTGTTTGGAATAAAAAGGGAGAAGGATACCAATTTTTAGGAAAAGCAAAATATTATAAAAAGGGGAAATGGCTGAATTATGTAAAGAATTTAAAAGAAAATAAAGGACTACCTGCAAAAGGGGCAATATTTATACAAGTTGGGAAAATTATAGAATCAAAATAAAAAATTAGTTCAAAATAAATATGAAAAAAGGTAAATTAAAAATTGGAGTTTGCGGTTTAATTTGTGAAAAATGCCCGAAATATATTAAAAAAGAATGCCCAGGATGCGAACCAACCGAATGTTGTCCGCTTCCAGAATGCGCAAATAAAAAAGGTATCGATGTCTGTTTTAATTGCAAAGAATTTCCTTGCAAGCTTAATTATCAAAAAGGGCCTATAGTTTCTGAACTTTTAGATCATTGGAAGGGAAATTAAAACCAAAATCAAGAAATTAATTGAAAAATTTAACGACGTCAAGCGTTGTTAAATGGGAATAGCTCTTTACTATATAGCTAATTTATGTTAACCTAATTGAAAGTGGTTAACAATAGTTAATTCAAACTAATATGACAAAGAAAGAAGAATATCTAAGTGTGGCTCAGTTGGCTAAGATATTAGGTATTAGTCGGATCGCTGTCTATAAGAAAATTATTAAAGGAGAAATAGAAGCTATTAAAGTTGGCCGGAGTTTTATTATTTCTCGAGAGGAACTGGGTAAAATTTTAGGGGAAACTCTAACAGAAAAACAAAAGAAAATAATAGATAAGGGAATGGAGAAAACAATAAAAGAATACGGAGAAACTCTCAAACTTTTAGGTCAAGCATAAGATGATAAAAATTACCATAGCCGAGGTCCAATACATTGCTTTTAAATTGGCAAAAGAGTTTTTGAGTTCTAATGAACCAATCCCAGAATTTCAGTCGCGCTTTCCAAATATTTTAGAGAGCTGTTTAGCTGTTCCATTCCAGAGGTTTGATAAAAAAGATTTATATCGTGGCTTGATTCAGAAAGCTTCTATTTTGTTTTATTTGATGACTAAAAATCACCCTTTTCAAAATGGAAATAAGAGGATTGCCATGACTGCTTTATTAATTTTTCTTTATAAAAACAACAAGTGGTTTAAAATCGATAGTTATGAATTATATAAATTTGCAGTGGATGTAGCAAAAAGCCAAGCCGAAGATAAAGATTTGATATTGAAAGGCATAGAACAATTTATTAGAACTTATCTGATAAAATTAAAGCAATATTAATCAAAAAGTTATAAAATAAAAAAGGTCGCTAAAATTTAAATTATTTTTGTAAAATTATGGCATTAATTAAATGTTCAGAATGTGGACACGAAGTCTCTGATCAGGCTTTATCTTGCCCCAACTGTGGCCATCCTTTAAAATTCAGATCAGAAGATACTTCTATTTTAAAACAAATTCTCGTCTATTTTGTGAGCTTTTTTCTCGCGCCCTTTGGTTTAGGATATGCTTTTAAATATTTGAAGCAATCGGATAAAAAATCTAAAATAATAGGAATTATTTCTTTAATTTTAACATTTTTTGCCATAATAACGGTCATTTTTATAGCAAAAAAATATCTTGAACAAGAATACGGTTTTCTTGATTTAATTAATAACGGCGGATTATAACTAATTTAAGTAAGGATTGTAAAATTAATACAAAAAGACAAATTTATGAAAGGCATAATTAAACTAATTTTAAGAACTATCTTTTTTGGCACTATAGCTTTAACTATAGCAATGTTTTGGTTTGATAGGTATTTTTCTTTTTCTGATGATGCAAATATGTTTACGAACGAAGAAAAGATAGAAGATGTTTGCCCAATAGATAGTAATGTGGCGTTAATAAGCATTCATGGAGATATTGTTACTTATTTTACAGAACCATCTTATTCAGAAGAAACAGGAAATCTAGATGAAGCATCATCAGAAGAAATAGTTAAATATATTGATGGAATAGAAAAGGACGATAATATAAAAGCACTGATTTTAGAAATTGATTCTTATGGAGGATATCCCGTAGCTGCAGAAGAAATAACGAACGCTTTAAAGAAAATGACGAAACCGACCATAGCAGTTATAAGAGAAAGTGCTGCTTCCGCAGCTTATTTTATAGCAACAGGAGCTGATAAAATATATGCCAGTGAAATGTCAGATGTAGGTGGAATTGGAGTTACAAGGTCTTATTTAGATTATTCTGAAAAAAATAAGAATGAAGGTATAATTTATCAACAGTTATCTTCAGGCAAATTTAAGGATTCAGGAGATCCAGATAAAGAATTGTCCAAAGAAGAAAAAGAACTTTTTTTGAGGGATGTAAAAATAATGTATGATATTTTTGTAAAAAGAGTGGCTGAAAATCGAAAATTAGATATTGAAAAAGTTAAAAAATTAGCTGATGGATCAACAATGTTAGGACAAGCAGCAAAAGAAAATGGGTTAATTGATGAAATAGGAGATTTATATAGCGCTGAAAAATGGATAGGGAATGAATTAAAAATAGAGCCAAAGATTTGCGTTTATTAAAAAATAAAATTATGAAAATAACTAAAAATATCAAAAAGATAATTGAGCAAAATCCATTAGCTTTTGCGACAATAGTAAATAAAAAGCCTTATGTTATTGGCGTGGCTTCGTGCAAGGTTGTTGAAGGCGATAAGATTTTAATTACAGACAACTTTATGAAAACTACTGTTAGAAATCTTTTAACAAATAATAACGTTGCTTTAGTTGTTTGGAATAAAAAGGGAGAAGGATACCAATTTTTAGGAAAAGCAAAATATTATAAAAAGGGGAAATGGCTGAATTATGTAAAGAATTTAAAAGAAAATAAAGGACTACCTGCAAAAGGGGCAATATTTATACAAGTTGGGAAAATTATAGAATCAAAATAAAAAATTAATTCAAAATAAATATGAAAAAAGTTTTTTACTTCCTGATGTTTGTTTCTTTTATCATTATCACAATGCCTTTAATAGTGAAAGCTAATGGAGGTGCTTGGATTTGGCCACCAAATATTCATGTTAATCAAACAGACCAAAACGCTATTATTGCTTGGAATGGACAAGAGGAAATGTTAATTTTATCTACTAACTGGGAAAAACCAGTCGATAGTCAGACCGCTACGCTTCTAAAGGTGATACCCTTGCCCGCTGAACCATCAGAAATAAAAGAAAGTGAAACAGAAATCTTTGATAGGTTAGTGAAAATTCTGAATGAAAAAATAAATTATATGCTAACGACACTTAATTGGAAAGATATTGGCTTTGGCGAAGCCGCTCCAGCGGCTGGCGTGGAAGTAGTTTTTCAGAAAATCATTGGCAGTCATGATGTAACTGTCGTAAAAGTGAACAAAGAAGAAGATTTTTCTAAATGGGTTGATGATTTTATTACCGAAAAGAAACTGGATAAAAAACAGGTTTCCGAAGAGTTTAAGAACGGCTTATTGAATTATTTAAAACGCGATATAAACTATTTTGTTTTTGACATCACTGATTTAAGTGAAGAAAAAACTACTATTAAACCCCTGATTTATAAATTTAAAAGCGATTACTTTTATTTTCCAATATTAGTAAGCGGTATTTCTGAAATTAGCGATAGCCAGACAAAAGTGAACCTGTTTTTGATTTTTAATGAAAACCTGAAGTTGCCAAGAAAAATATGGCAAGGAAGCTATAATTATTGGGTAAACGACAACAGGGTTGATATCAAACTCAATAATGATGAACTAAAAAGTATTTCTGAAGATTTGTCTTCCTTATTCAGCGCTAATATTATTGTGAGAAGGTTTGAGATGAACGGCAAGTTAAGCGAAATCAATAAAGATCTGATGCTTTTCCCGCAGGTTTTAACGGGTAATTTAAGCGTGGGAATAAGAAATAACGATGTTAAAATTTTACAGCAGTTGCTGATAAACGAGGGTTTTTGGGAATCTGAAGTAGGTGCAACCGGTTATTTTGGGCCAATCACTAAAAAAGCGGTAATGAAACTTCAGAATCAATATAAAACCCAAATTTTAGAGCCACTGGGCTTGTTAAGCCCCACTGGTTTTTTTGGACCGTACACCAGAAAATACCTGAATGAGAATGTTTTCATTGGTGCGAAGTAATTTCGATAAAAATCTTATTTAACCAAAAATTAATTTATGCATGCATTAACACTTTTTGAAGCATTATTAATTACTCATTTCATAATGGATTGGATTTTTCAATGGAAATGGGAAGCAATGAATAAATCTAAAAATTGGTTTGCTTTACTTTTCCACTGCTTTGTTTACACAGTAGGGTTTGTCCCCGTATTTCTAATATATAATATCAATTTAGAGTGGTTGTTATTAATTTTTGTTAGTCATATTATTTGTGATAAAAGAAATTTTGAAATCTGGCTTTTAGAAAAGTTTAAAGGATTTAAAAAAGAAGAAATTTCAGAATCTTCGTGGAATATTGTATTAATTGGGGTCGATCAAACACTTCATTTGATTATTTTATCTTTAATTGTTTTTTTTCTTTAAAAGTTTCTAGATTTTAAAATGATATGAAATACACAGATCTCGTTTTTGGAGAGTTTGAAATTACCGAGCCGGTAATTTTAGAAATCATAAACAACCAGGCCCTTCAAAGATTAAAGGATATTGATCAAGCTGGCTATCGGCCGTTTTGGGTAAAGCCGGATGTCAAGATTAACAAATACGATCATAGCCGTTTTGCTCATTCGCTTGGGGTATATCTTTTGCTTAAGAAATACGCTGCATCATTTGATGAACAGATTGCTGGCTTAATACATGATGTTTCTCATTCTGCTTTTTCCCACTGCATTGATTATGTTTTAGATAGTGGTTCAGAAACAGAACAAAATCATCAAGACAATTTGTTTGATAGCTTTGTAAGAAAAACAGAAATCCCAAATATTCTCAAAAAATACGGATTAGATTTAGAGTATATTCTGGACGATGAAAATTTCCCATTGAAGGAGAAAGGTTTGCCTGATTTATGTGCTGATAGAATTGATTATTCTTTAAGAACTGCGGTTATTTTTGGTGAGTTGAATGAAAAAGGCAAAAGCTATCTTTTAGAGAATTTAGAGGTTGAAAATAATAATTGGGTATTCAATAATTTAGAAAGCGCTAAGCAATATGCTGAGTTATTTTTTAAGTTAAATACAGTACATTATGCGGGATTACGTTCGGCGATTATGTTTAAAGTAGTTGGCGATTGTTTAAAATACGCTTTGTTCAAAGAATATATTTCTGAAGAAGATCTTTATACAACTGACAGTGTAGTGATAGAAAAAATCCAAATGTTTTTAGATAAAGATGAGAAATTAAAATTGTTTTGGAAACGAATGAACAATGAAATCAAGGTTTATAATAATCCCAGCAGTTACGACGCACAAGTTTTTTGCAAATCGAGAATAGTTGATCCTTTGTTTAGGGATAACGGAGTTTTAAAACGAGTATCTGATGTAGAATCAAGTTGGAGTAATATAATAAAACAAGAGTTAAAACCAAAACAATATTTTTTGAAATTTGAAAAATAAAATTTATGAAGAATGATATTCCTTTAGAGCTACAACATCTTTATAAAGAGTTTGATAAGAAATACAAAAATGATTCAAATGAATTAAGACCTATCTTAGGAGGTGGAAAATTTCATAATCCTAAATTTTTGTTTCTTTTTATCAACCCTACTCATCTCAACATATCAAGTAGTAAACATTACAAAGGAAAAAGAAGGTATCCTTTTATTGGAGTACGTTATTTTTGGCGTTTACTTTCTCAAGCCGGTTTTATCGATAAAACAATAGTAAATGATATTTACAAATATGGATGGCAAATTGAAGATGAAATAAGAATAGAAAAGAGTTTATCCAAACATAGGATCTATATTACTAATTTAGTTAAGGCTACTCAAAAAGGGCCAAAGAATCCATCAAAAAATCTTATTCAAAGAGATTTTTCATTATTGGAAAAAGAGATCGATATCGTGTCCCCAAAATATATAGTGGTTTTTGGAATATTGGTTTTTAAAGCATTAACCGGTAAAGAAATTAAATTGCAAAGATGTTTGAATGATATTAAAATAAGAAAGTACAAACCATACAAATCCAAACAGATTTTAGGCAAAGAATATAATGTTTTACCTTGTTATTTTCCTATAGGAAGGGGAAGCCCTAAAAAAGCATTAAGAATTCTATCTTATATAAATCAAACGTATGGAAAATAATATTGTCAAAATCAGACCAAAGTTTTGGGGAGATGGTATTTGGTTTAACGCCAGTCTGATCGTGATTTTTCAAGCTGGTTTTACCGGATTTTTTTACGCGCTTATGCATGATTGGATCAAGGCGATCTCTTTTAATATCTTTTTTGGGCTTTTTTACCAACCTATTTTCATTTTGTTATTTTTGGATCAGGCATTTAACTCAGTGGTTTTTACTGACGAAGAGATAATTTTCAAGGGTTTTTTGCATAAAACGAGAATTTCTTATAAAGAAATCACTAATATTGTAAGTAGTCCGAGCTATTGGGTCACAATTCAATTTCGGGAAAACGCTCAAAGTCGGCTCAGATTTAAACAGATATTTTTTTGGCGGGTTTCAAGCAAGAAAGTGATTGACGAACTTAAAAGGCGTACTGGCCGAGAAATTGAGTATCCGGATAAAATCGCGCGCGCCAACACCTATGCCCGTATTTGGTTCGCCGTGTTTATGCTTTTAACTCTTGTCGTTATGGCTATTTTAATGAGTGGTAGTTTGAATATTAAAAATTAATTTAAAAATAAGATTTATGAATGGTTCCTCTGAATACAAAATTAAAGACTATAAATATTGGGAAGTTTTTATTCAGGAAAGTCAAGATTATTTGGGAAGGTGCGTTGTTTGGTGCAAAAGAGAGAATGCTTTAGATTTGACCGACGCGACAAAAGAAGAAAGGGAAGAGTTATTTTTAATATTGCGAGAGTTAAAGAAAACTCTTATCAAAATTTTCCAACCCGATTGGTTTAATTATTCTTTTTTAGGAAACAATATTCGGCATTTGCACTGCCATTTTATACCCCGTTACGCTAAGCCAAAGATTTTTGAAGGGATAAAATTTGAAGATAAATTATTTGGCGATAATTGGAAAACTGATGATAACTTTATAATACCAAAAGCGGTTTTTGATAAGATTAAACTAATCCTGTTTAACTCTTTAAAATAATTAGAATTTAGATCAAAAATTAATTGAAGAAATAAATATTATAACAAAATTTTTAAAAAAGAAAATATTCGCGGTTGTCGTAATTTCATTAGTGATTTTATTAGGGGGTTCTTATTTTACTAATGAGCAAAAAGAGGAAGATTTCTCTCAAGAAGAAGTAACGGTAGTAGATAATAATAAAGTAAATACATTGAGCCAGCCAGAAGTTTTTGTTTCCGCAGTTCAACTTGAACAGGGCGATACTTTGACAGTCATGGTGGAAAATTTATCTCTAGGAGAAAAAACAACAGGTGAATTTGACGGGCAATCATTCGATTTTTTCCCGATTGGAACTGACGGAAAACAGATGGCTATTGTGGGAATTGATGCAAGAAAAACACCGGGAAATTATTCTCTATCTATCTTTATTCCCGGTAAAGATAATATAAAAAAGACAATTACGATAAAAAAAAGAAATTTTCCTGTAACAGAATTTGCCCTTACCCCGGAACTTGAAGAAAAAGGTTATACTCCTTCTAATATCGTGGAGAATATCAGTACAAATGAGGGGGTTCTCATCTGGAAGGTTCTTGAAAAATATACTTTGGAATCATATTTTGATAAGCCTTTTGTGTATCCGTTAGATTTAATAGTTGATGTTGGGGCTTTCGGGAACATCAGAAAAAAGGGTGATGTTACTCTTCGACATTTGGGAGTGGATCTGGATGCTTTTGTGGGTACACCGGTTTATGCTATCAATGACGGCATAGTGAGTTTTATTCAAGAATTAACAGTTTACGGAAAGATGATAATTATTGATCATGGTCTTGGAATATATTCTCTTTATCTGCATCTTAATGAATTTAAAGTTGCTAAGGGAGATAAGGTAACAAGGGGAGAGGTAATTGGTCTTTCGGGAAGCACTGGTTATTCTTTAGGACCCCATCTTCACTTATCCATAAAAGCAAAAGGAGCAAGCGTTGATCCATTGAGATTTATAGATACTCTAAATAAGAACCTGCCTCGCTAATGCTCGGCAGAACCTTTTTTCTCGCGGAGTTTACACTGAGCGAAATGAATGTGCTCGAAATAGTGCTTTTAAATAAAGTTTAAAATAGGAAATTTAAAAAAGAAATATTTTATGAGATTTCGTGTAAAAGTTTACGAAATTGTTAAAAAGATCCCGGATTGGAAAAAAGCGGCTCTTTTGTTAAAAGAGGGAGCGATTGGGGTAATTCCGACTGATACAATTTATGGTATTTGTGGTTCGGCATTTAAAAAGCAAACTGTTGAAGAAATTTATAAATTAAGAAGAAGGAATCCAAAGAAACCAATGATTATTTTAATATCATCTTTTGATGATTTACACCAATTGGGGATTCAATTAGGCGCTTGGCAAAAGAAAATTTTGAAACAATTCTGGCCGGGAAAGATTAGCGTTGTTTTGAAGTGTCCCTCCAAAAAATTTAAATATCTCCATCGCGGCACAGAAACTTTAGCTTTAAGATTGCCTAAGAATAAAGAATTAACTAAAATATTAAAAGTTTCTGGACCATTAGTGGCACCAAGTGCTAACTTGGAAGGGAAAAAGCCAGTAGAAACAATTAATGAAGCTAGAAGATATTTTAAAGACAAAATCTTTTATTATAATAAAGGAAAATTGAAAGGAAAGGTCTCTACTCTCATTGATCTAACCAAAAAGAATATTAAAGTTTTAAGAAAATGAGATGATCATTCAAAATCTATTTTTAGATAAATTACAAGAATTAGGTATTCAGATTGATATTAAAGAATTTAATGTTTCTACTAAAACAGCCGAAGAAGCAGCTAGGGCTATTGGTTGCAAGATCAATCAAATTGCGAAATCCATTGTTTTTGATGCTCAAGAAGAAATAGTGTTAGTAATTGTAAGCGGTGGCAATAAAGTTAATGAAGCAAAAATGAGTTTCTATCTTTCAAAATTAGTCAAAAAAGCCGATGCTGATTTTGTGAAAGAAAAAACTGGTTATTCAATTGGTGGCGTGCCGCCCTTTGGTCATAAAACAGAAATAAAAACCTTTATTGATAAAGATCTTTTAAAATATAAAGAAATCTGGGCAGCGGCAGGCAGTGATAATACAGTTTTTAAAATTTCTCCTGCAGAGTTAATAAAACATAGCAAAGGACAGATACTAGATATTACCTAAAAAATGAAAATTAAAGAAATTCAGGCAAAAAATATTCTTTCAAAATCGAAGGTTTATGATTGGACAATCAATCCCTATGTCGGCTGTCAGCACGGTTGCATTTATTGTTATGCGAAGTTTATGAAAAGATTTAGCGGCCACAAAGAGAACTGGGGCGAGTTTGTTGATGTAAAAATTAATGCGCCAGAACTACTCAGTCAGGAGATAAAGAAAAAGAAAAAAGGAAGAGTTTGGGTAAGTGGAGTATGCGATCCCTATCAACCAGTTGAGAAAAAATATGAATTAACAAAGAAATGCCTGGAAATTCTTCAAAGAAATAATTGGCCAGTTGTAATTCAAACAAAATCGCCATTGGTTCTGCGAGATTTAGAGTTATTAAAAAAATTTCAGAAGATAGAGGTGGGATTTACTATTACAACAGGTGATGAGAAAATTAAACAGATTTTTGAGCCCCGGACTTCTTCAATTGAAAAAAGAGTTCAAGCTTTAGAGAGATTACATCAAGAAGGCATTAAAACCTATGCAATGATAGCCCCTCTTTTGCCAAAGGCAGAAAGCTTAGTGACTAAGTTGAAAGGTAAAGTAGATTATGTCATAATTGATAAAATGAATTACCATTATGCTGATTGGGTTTATAAAAAATATCAATTGGAAAAAATACAAAATGGAAGTGAGTTAGCTAATCTTTTTAAAAAAGAAAATATTTCTTGTCAGGTTGTATTTTAAAAATTAATTAAAAATAACTTATGAAAACAAAACTCTTTATTGCAATAAGTATTTGTGTAGTTATTGGAGGTTTGGTAGCATTCAATTATTATTTTGGTTTTAAGAATATAAAAAAGCCTGTAGCCTGTACTCTAGAAGCAAAATTGTGTTCCGATGGCTCATACGTTGGTCGTACTGGTCCAAATTGCGAGTTTGCTCTTTGTCCTCTCGAGGATTTAATTCGCGTTTTTTCTCCTCAAGCAAACGAAAAAGTTTCCAGTCCGCTTTCAATTAAAGGCGAGGCAAGAGGATTTTGGTTTTTTGAGGGGACATTTCCAGTGAAATTATTAGATGATAAAGGTAATGTTATTGCTCAACATTATGCCCAAGTCAAAGGAGATTGGATGACAGAAGATTTTGTACCCTTTGAAGTAGAGCTGGTTTTTGAAGCGCCAACCGCCCAAAAAGGCTGGCTTGTTTTGGAAAAAGATAATCCTTCTGATCTATCAGAAAATGCTGATGAATTAAGAATTCCGATTATCTTTTATTCTTCAAAAACTGTCAAGTTGTATTATTACAATCCAGAAAAAGACAAAGATGAATCAGGTAATATTCAATGTTCTCGCGATGGTTTAGTCTCAGTAGAAAGAGAAATTCCTATTACTAAAACCCCCATTCAAGATACCATTAAACTTTTACTTAAAGGCCAAGAAAATTTAACAGAAGCGGAAAAAGCTCTGGGTATTACTACTGAATATCCTTTAGAGGATTTTTCTTTAAAAAGCGCTTCTTTAAAAGATGGAATTTTAACTTTAGAATTTGAAGATCCTAATTATAAAACTGGCGGCGGTTCTTGTCGGGTAGGTATTTTATGGTTTCAAATTGAGACCACTGCTAAACAATTTCCAGAAGTTCAACAGGTTAAATTTTTGCCGGAGGAACTTTTTCAACCTTAAAAAAGGAGGAAAATAAAAATTGTTGTGAATGATAAAAACGAAAGAACAAAAGGGGAGTACGAAAAATTGGTCTAAATATGTCACTGAGCATAGTTTTACTCTTCAATTGGAAGAAGGAGTTTTTACTTGGAATAATCCGAGAAAGATTGCCAAATCATTAAAAAAATCAGCTGAAGAAAGTTTAAATCGCAAAGGAACTTCGTTTCAATCAGCAATGTCCATGTTAAATTTTTATATTAATCGCGCTGGGAAAAACCTAAAATCAGAAAGAAAAAAAATTTTAGAACAAGCCAAAAAAGAATTGCGAATAATTTTTGGGAAAATATAATAATTAAGTTAATATAATTGATTCAATGCAAAAAATAGAGATTAGAGCTTATGCAAAAATTAATCTCTTTTTAGAAATTTTAGATAAACTGCCCAATGGTTATCATAAAATTCGTTCAATATTCCAGGCAATTGATCTTTATGATAGACTTTTAATTTCTAAAACTGATAAAGATTTTTCTTTAAATACCAAGGTGAACTGTTCTGCTAAAGAGAATTTAGTCACAAAGGCGCGAGAAAAAATAAGTGATTTTGTAAAAAGAAAATTATCATGCAAAATTACTTTATTAAAAAATATTCCAGAAAGCGCCGGATTAGGCGGTGGTTCAAGCGATGCAGCAGCAACTTTAATTGGATTAAATAATCTGTTTAAATTAAATTTAAATCTTAAACAACTTAGTGAAATAGGTAGCCAGGTTGGAAAAGATGTGCCCTTTTTTATACATAATATAGGGACGGCTTTGGTTGAGGCTACAGGTGAAAAAATAAAGGTATCAAATAGAAAACCTTCTAATTTTTATGTTTTAGCAAAACCATATCAAGGGATTAATACATCTGAAATTTATTCATTATTTGATCAACATAATAGAAGCAAAAGTTTTTTTGAATTAGCGCAAAAAATTTGTCCAAGCGTGAAGAAACTTTATTCTTATTTTTCTTCAATATCAAAAGAAAGCGGAATGACAGACACCGGCCCAACAATATTTGCAGGATTTAATTCGTATGAAGAAGCATTGAAGGCAAAAAATAATTTTAAAGATAAAATATTTAAAGGAGATTTCTATATTTGCAGACCGTCTGAAAAAACCTATGAGATTATTTCAAAGTAATTTAATAAAAGAATTAATTGATACTGGCTGGTTGAAGACTTCTCAAATCATTGAGGCTTTTTCACAAATCAAAAGAGAGGATTTTGTTTTAGAAGAAGAAAAAGATCGGGCTTATATTAATAATGCTCTCTCTATAAATTATAATCAGACAATTTCCCAACCTTTAGTAGTAGCTTTAATGATAGAACTTTTAAGTCCTCAGCGAGGGGAAAAAATTTTAGATGTCGGCTCTGGTTCTGGTTGGACCACGGCTCTTTTAGCATATTTAGTGAAATCAAAAGGTAGAATTATTGCCATTGATATTATTCCTGAATTAGTGAAATTTGGTCAAAAAAATGTGGAAAAATATAATTTTGTGAAAAGGGGGATAGTTCAGTTTTTTTGCACTGATGGTAAATTAGGCTATGAAAAAGAAGCCCCGTATGATAAAATATTAATATCAGCTAGCTCTTTTGAAATACCTCAGAAGTTATTCAAACAATTAAAAATAGGAGGGAAAATGGTATTGCCGATAGAAGAATCCATAGTTTTAATAGAAAAGACTTCTCAAAATGATTATAGAAAACAAGAATTTCCTGGATTTGTTTTTGTTCCCCTTATTTAATTAAATTAAACGAAGACTCAAATAAATAAAAAAAATAATAAAATAATAAAAATATGAATCAATATTCTAGTCTTAATGAACTTTTTGCTTCTACTTCTCTTCTGTTTTGGTTTTTCTTAGGCTGGTCTTTATTTTGGAAAGGTTTGGCTTTGTGGAAATCAGCCGGAAGAGGGGAAAAGTGGTGGTTTATTATACTTTTAATAGTCAATACTCTTGGTTTATTAGAAATTCTTTATTTGTTTGTTTTTAGCAAATTTGTGAGAAAAACTATCCCGAAAGATAAACAAATAATGGAAATTAAAGCCGAAGAAAAAGGCTAGAAAGTATATTTAAAAGGTTCATTCATATGAATTTTTCTTTGCTTAAAAAAACAGATACTCAACTTTTTCGCTTAATTCAAAAGGAAATTCAAAGGCAAAAACAAACCATTGATTTAATTGCTTCGGAAAACTTTGTACCAAAAGTGATTTTTGAAGTTTTAGGTTCTGCTTTGATTAATAAATATTCAGAAGGTTATCCCCATAAGCGCTATTATCCTGGTAATGTTTATTATGATCAAATCGAAGAATTAGCGCAAAAAAGAGCTTTAGAAGCTTTTGGCTTAAATTCGAAAAAATGGAGCGTTAATGTACAACCTTATTCTGGTTCGCCAGCAAATTTGGAAGTTTATAATGCCATCCTTCAACCAGGTGATACTTTAATGGGAATGAGTTTAACCAGTGGTGGGCACCTCACCCATGGCTATAAAGCTAATTTATCAGGAAAATTATATCATGCTATTCAATATGGCTTAAATCCTAAAACCGAAATGATTGATTTTACTGAAATAAAAAAATTAGCCAAGAAATATCATCCTAAAATTATTGTTTCCGGTTTAACTTCTTATCCCAGAAAAATTGATTTTCAAAAATTTAGTCGAATAGCTCATAAAATTAATGCCTATTCCATGGCTGATATTTCTCATATTGCTGGTTTAGTTTTAGCTGGTTTATATCCTAATCCATTTTTATCTTGCGATCTTATCACCACTACCATTCACAAAACTTTAAGAGGGCCAAGAGCAGCGATAATTTTTATTAATAAAGAATCAAAAATTGCTAAGAAAAACAAAATTGATCTGGAAAGCGTAATTAATAAATCAGTTTTTCCTCAGATGCAGGGTGGACCTCATAATAATGTGACAGCTAGCATTGCCTTAACCTTTAAATTAGCCAGAAGCAAAAGTTTTTATAATTACCAAAAACAAATTCTTAAAAATAGCCAAGCTTTAGCTCAAGCATTCAAAAAATTAGGTTTTCGTTTAACAACTAATGGTACTGATAATCATTTAATGGTTTTGGATTTTAAAAAAATTGGGATTTCTGGGATGGAGGCTGAAACTTTATTAGAAAAGGCAGGTATTATTGCTAATCGCAATGTGGTAATAGGTGATGTTAGTCCTTTTCATCCCTCAGGCATAAGAATTGGGGTGCCAGCAGTAACGACCAGAGGAATGAAAGAAAAAGAAATGAAGAAAATCGCTGAATTAATTTATCGAGTTTTGATAAAAAAGAAAAAACCAGTTATAATCAAGAAAGAAGTAAGAAAATTGTGTTCAAAATTTCCTCTCTATTAACTCGATTCAATTATGAAATCTTTAGTTATTGGCGATGATTTAGCCGAAAAATTAGCCCGACTTCTCAATTTAGAAGCTATTTTAATTGAGGAGAGAATTTTTCCTGATGGTGAATTGCAGCCGCGACTCCAAAAAGAGGAAAAAGCTGATCAAATAATTTTAATTTTACAAAAAAGGACAAACGAAAATATCAACGATTATCTTTTGAAATATTTTCTTTTAGCGAGAAAAGCAAAAGATTTAGCCAAGAAAGTAGTTGGCATCATGCCTTATCTACCCTATGCGAGACAGGATGCAGTTTTTCAAGAAGGAGAGTCGCTTTCTGCTTTATATATTGATGAGTTAATTGAAAAGAATTTGGATGTTTTTATTACTTGTAATATGCATGAGCATCGCAAAAGAATCAAAGATTTATTTAAAATCCCTGCTCATAATCTTTTTTTATTTAAAGATTTAGCGGAAAAGTTTCAAGATTTTAATTCAAAAGAAACAGTGGTGATTGGACCAGATAGAGAAGCCAAAACCTTTGTGGATGATTTCTGCATAAATTTCTCAGCCCAAAAATCAGTTTTTTTAAAGCAACGAGATGCAAAAACTGGTAAAATTACTTTTTCTCATTCGTCTCTAGATTTAAATGGTAAAGAGGTGATTATTATTGATGATATGGTGTCTACAGGCGGAACTATTTTAGAAGCAGCTAAAATTGCTCACAAGATCAAAGCTAAAACTATTAGTTTTGCTTTTGTTCATCCTATTTTTGGCGATCAGTCAATTGAATCCTTAAGAAAAATAAACCCAAAAAGAATAATTACTACTAATACATTAGAAAACTCAAAATATAAGTTGGATATTGTTGAACCTTTAGCAAGATTTTTAAAAAAGATGCTGCAAATATGATTCAAGGAAACAAAGAAAAAATTCAAGAAGATGGTGAGTTTTTCCTGAAAGCGAAATATTTAGATATCCAAACTGGCCGTCCCTGGGTAGTTTTAATTCATGAAGAGGATGGCAAGGTTTATGGGGTGAGAGCTGGTGATGAATTAAGTGTCAAATGGAATCATAAAAAAACTGAAGTGGGGGTTGATATTACTAGGGATTTTGTCAAACCAGGAGAAATAGGTCTTTTTAGAGATATTGTTGAAAGATATAAAATTAAAGAAGGTGATGTTTTGGAATTAACTTTAGCTCCAGCAGCGCCATCATTAGAATGCATTCAGAAAAAATTAATTGGCAAGAGATTATCTTATCCAGAAGTAAAATCTATTATTTATGATATTGTTAACTATCATCTCGACGATATTCAGATTTCTTTTTTTGTTGCCTCGGCTTTTATGAAGAATGGTTTTTCTAATGAAGAAATTTATTATTTGACTAGGGCCATGGCAGAAACAGGAGAGATAATGCACTGGGATGGGAAAGTGGCTGATAAACATTCTATTGGTGGTTTGCCAGGCAATCGCACTACCCCAATTATTGTTTCCATTGTTTCAAGTTTAGGAATATTAATGCCTAAAACTTCTTCTCGGGCTATTACTTCTGAAGCTGGGACAGCGGATGTGATGGAAGTTTTAACTCCAGTAGAATTTAGTTCAGAAAAAATCAGAGAAATAGTTAATAAGACCAAGGCTTGTATAGTTTGGGGCGGAGCTCTAAGATTAGCGCCTGCTGATGATAGAATTTTAAAGGTTAGTTATGAATTAGGTATAGAACCCTATTCAAAAATGATCGTTAGTATTATGTCGAAAAAAGTAGCTATAGGTGCCACTCATTTGGTCATTGATATGCCTATTGGTGAAGGAGCTAAAATTGAAAATTACAGAGAGGCAATGAAAGTAAAAAAGATTTTTGAATTTTTAGGAAAGAAATTTCATATCAAGGTAAAAGTGGTTATAGAAAATGTTGGTAAACCTATAGGAAGGGGAATAGGTCCAATTTTAGAAATATGTGACGTTCTACGGGTTTTACAACAAAAAGATAATCGCCCTCTTGATTTAGAAAAAAGAGCCATAAAATTGACTGGTAATCTTTTAGAAATTTTAGGCAAAGCCAGAAAGGGTCAGGGAGAAAAATTAGCTCAACAACAATTAATTTCTGGTGAAGCTTTTAAACAATTTCAAAAAATTATCAATGCTCAAGGTGGAAAAGAAGACATAGATTCGGAGACAATGATTTTAGGCGCTAATACTTATAAAATAACTTCTGATAAAAAAGGTATAATCAAAAAAATTGATTTGAAACATTTAATTAGAATTGTGCGTTTGTTAGGTTCACCGATTACTAAAGAAGCTGGGGTTTATCTTAATAAAACCGTAGGAGAAAAAGTCGAAGTTGGCGAGACTTTAATAACTCTTTATACTGATAATGATCAGCGTTTGCATTTAGCTCTGACTGAGTTGCAAAAAATAGAGTTACATCATATTCAATAGGCTTTTTTTATGTATTTTTTAAAATCGATTTTTCAAATTTCTTTTTTAGGTTTAGTTCAGGGGCTAACAGAATTCTTGCCAGTTTCTAGTTCTGGCCATTTAGTGATTATCCAGCATTTTTTACCCTTAATTAATCAACAACCAGTAGTTTTAGATATGATGTTGCACTTGGGCTCTTTACTGGCTCTTTTAGTTTATTTTTTGCCAAAAAGGAAAAATATTTTTGCTGATAGAAAATTAATCAGTTGTATTATTTTAGCCAGTATAATAACGGTGGCTATAGTATTTCCATTCAGAAAAACAGTAGAAACATTTTTTTTAAATCCTCGTTTTGCCGGAATCATGTTAGTTATCACAGGTATCATTTTATTTTTAGCCAGCCGAAAGAAAAAAAATAATAAAGACAAAGTTGATATAAAAGACTCAATTATTGTGGGCCTAAGTCAAGCTTTAGCAGTTTTGCCAGGAATTTCTCGTTCAGGTCTTACCATTAGCGCCGGAATTTTTTCTGGCTTAAAAAGTGAAAGAGCAGCTGAGTTTTCTTTTCTCTTGGCTATTCCTATCATTGCCGGCGCTACTTTTTTAGAAGCGCCAAAACTTACTCAGATATCTTCCAGCTTAATTTCAATTTATTTTATTGGCGTTCTTGTTTCCTTTGTAGTCAGTTTATTTTCTCTTAAACTTTTGATGAAAATTTTGAAATTAAATCAAAAGAAATTAGTTTATTTTGCTTATTATTGTTGGCTCATTGGTTTGACAGCTATTTTAAGAGTATAATACAGTTAGGTCGAAAAATTAAATTAAAATTTACAAATATGAAATGGCCTCTTTATTTACTTATAGCGGTATGGGCAATCTTTGGCGTGATAGCTTTAATTTTGCCTAAGAAAGTTAAAAGTTTAAGCAAGGGTTTAACCAGTCGTTTGCCTTATTGGTTCTGGGGTTTGGTTTGTTTAGCTTTCGCTTATTTTCTTTGGCAAGCTCAAGCCCTGACAACTATTCCTTTGGTCATTCAGATAATAGCGATTTTAGCTGGAATCAAGGGATTGCTGGTAATAATTTTGCCCAAAAGTAAATTGGAAAATTGGATAGCATCATGGCTTAATTTTTCCGATATTGTCTATAGAATATTAGGAATTATTATTTTACTTTTAGCTTATTATACTTTTCAGATTTTGATTTAAAGATCTTGGGAAAGAATTTTACTGAATTACAACAACAGGCACTTTTTTGTGCCTGTTGTTATTAAGTGGAAAATGCTAAAATTAACAGAGAAATATGTTTCAAAGAGGAGTAGCAACATTTGGTTTAGATTATGGCAAGTGCCCAAAATGGCTTTTTGAGCGTATGGTTAGATTAGCTAAAGAGATGATCAGGGTAATGATAGAAGAATATGGAGTTGATGAATTTTTGCGAAGAATTGCTGATCCGGTTTGGTTTCAATCTTTAGGTACGGTTTTAGCTTTTGATTGGAATGCTTCAGGTTTAACCACCACTTTAACCGCGGCTCTCAAAGAAGCTGTTCGAGGGCAGGAAAAAGAAATGGGAATTTTTATTTGTGGCGGCAAGGGTAAAACTTCTAAAAAAACGCCAGATGAAATTTTAACTTGGGGGCATACTTTGAATATTCCTTTTTCTCAAGCCAATCATTTGGTTTATAATTCCAAAATGGCAGCCAAAGTTGATAACAGTTTAGTCCAGGATGGTTTTCAAATTTATCATCATACTTTTTTCTTTTCAAAAAATGGAGCTTGGGCAGTTGTTCAGCAGGGGATGAATACTCAAAGCGTGACCGCCAGACGTTATCATTGGTACTCAGATTCTTTAAATTTTCATTCGTTGAACGGTTCCAAAAACTTGGTGGTGGAACCTCATCAAGGTATTGTGGCAGATCAAAGGAAAAAAGTTTTAAATCTGGTTGCTAAAAATAGTGTACCTACACAAAATACCAGTGTGGAATTAGTCAATCAGAATTTCTTAAGTTTATTAAAAGATGTTAAAATTTTAGCAAAGTATTCGTCGGAATTCAGCCGGATGGTAAAATTAGGGAACAAAAAACAACAGTTGATTCTTTTGAATTTAGAGAACAGAGAATTTAAATATCATCCGGTAGTTAATGAAGATTTTCTGGTGAATCGCTATCTGCAAAAGATTTTGCACCACTTAACAGAAGCAAAACCTAAAAATTATGAAAATTTGTTGGCTGCTTATGGCGTGGGACCAAAAACTATTAGAGCTTTGGCTTTGGTGGCGGAAGTAATTTATGGCGCTAAGCCATCTTATGAAGATCCGGCTAGATATTCTTTTGCTCATGGTGGTAAAGATGCTACGCCTTATCCAGTAGATAGAGCCACTTATGATGAAACCATTAGCATAATTAATAATTTGATCAGGAAAACAAATCTACCTTTAAGTGAAAAAGAAAAAATTTTAAACAATCACAAATGATTCAACCAAATCAAATTTTTTCGATAATAGTTTTACTTTTCTCAGTAGTTATTCATGAAGTATCCCATGGCTGGGCAGCTTTAAAATTAGGAGACGATACCGCAGAAAAAATGGGGAGGTTAACCTTAAATCCAATTCCTCATTTAGATATTTTTGGTTCAATTCTATTACCTTTATTCCTTATTATTAGTCGAGCTGGTATTATTTTTGGCTGGGCAAAACCAGTACCTTATAACCCTTTGAAATTAAAAAAACCTGGTCGCGATTCAGCTCTTTTGGCTTTGGCTGGACCAGCAGCTAATTTCAGTTTAGCTTTATTCTTTGGTCTTTTAATGAGGATAGGAGCTAATTCTGCGCTTGGGCTAGCCTTTCTTTCTTTTTTAGGAATAATTGTTCAGATTAATTTGATTTTAGCCATTTTTAATTTATTACCCATTCCTCCTTTAGATGGTTCAAAAATCTTATTTTATTTTTTCCCTTCTCCTAAATTAGAAATAGTCCTTTATCAATATAGTTTTATAATTTTATTGATTTTTATAATGTTTGGTTGGAGCTTAATCTACCCATTAGTTGCTTTGTTTTTTTATCTTTTTACTGGCTTTCATTAACTAACGACCTTAAATTGACAAATAATAGCTTATTTGCTAAACTACTGTTTAGCATGCCTACATTTACTCAGTTAATTCGAAAAGGTCGCAAGCGAATTATTCAGAAGAGCAAATCAGTTGCTCTGTCTTTTTCTTTTAATACAATTAAAAATAGACCAACTTATCATCCTTCACCTTTAAAGAAGGGAGTTTGTTTAAAAGTTTTTACCACTACTCCGAAAAAACCTAACTCAGCTTTGCGAAAGGTAGCCCGGATCAGATTATCTAATGGCATGGAAATTACTGCTTATATTCCCGGCGAAGGGCATAATTTACAAGAGCACTCCATTGCATTGGTCAGAGGTGGTCGAGTAAAAGATTTACCAGGTGTAAAGTATCATATTGTGAGAGGTAAATTTGATACTAGTGGCGTAGAAAATAGAAAACAACAGCGAAGTAAATACGGCGTCAAGAAACCAAAAGAATCATAAAAAATTATGAGAAGAAAACATAGAGAAGAAAAAGATTATGAACCAGACATAATTTATAAAAGTCCTTTAGCGACTCGCTTTATTAATTATTTGATGAAAGATGGAGAAAAATCAGTCGCCCAAAAAGTGTTTTATCAAACGATGGAGCGAATTAAAAAACAAACTAATCAAGATCCATTAAATATTTTCAATTTAGCAGTGGAAAATGTTTTCCCAGATTTAGAAGTCAAAACTAAAAGAATCGGAGGAGCTAATTATCAAATACCTCAACCTGTGCCTGATTATCGCAAAACTACCTTAGCTTTTCGTTGGTTAATAGAGATTAGTCGGTCTAAAAAAGGCAAATCAATGGCTGACAAATTGTCCGAAGAATTAATTTTAGCTTCTAAGAATGAAGGAGCAGCCATTAAGAAAAAATTAGATACCCATCGTATGGCTGAAGCGAATCGCGCCTTCGCCCATTTCAGAAGATAAAAACATGGAAGGAAGTTCTCCTATAGAAATAGAAAAACTTAGGGACATCGGTTTTATTGCTCATATTGACGCTGGTAAAACTACTACTACCGAGCGAGTTTTATTTTACACCGGAATTTCCCATAAAATCGGAGAAATTGACGAAGGAACAACTATTATGGATTGGATGGATCAAGAACGGGAAAGAGGAATTACTATTACTGCTGCCGCTACCAGTTGTTTTTGGATTCCAACTTATCGGAATAAAGATGAAAATTATAAATATCGGATTAATATTATTGATACCCCTGGGCACATTGATTTTACAGCTGAAGTTCAGAGATCTTTGAGAGTTCTTGATGGGGCAGTAGTTATCTTTGATGGCGTGGCTGGGGTGGAACCTCAATCAGAAACAGTTTGGCACCAGGCTGATAAATTTAATGTTCCTCGAATGTGCTTCATCAATAAATTAGATAGAACAGGAGCCAATTTTGAAAAAGATTTAGAATCCATAAGAGAAAGATTAACCCTTCATGCTCAACCAATAAATATTCCTATTGGCATTGAAGATAAATTCGAAGGAGTGATTGATCTTATCCAAATGCAAGCAGTGTATTTTGAAGGTGATCACGGTCAGTATGTTATCTTAAAAGATATTCCAGAAAATTTTAAAAAACAAACCGAACAATGGCAAAAATTATTGATAGAAAAAGTAGTAGAGAACGATGAAGAATTATTAAGTAAATATTTAGAAGGTCAAAATCCAAGCGAAGAAGAGATAAGAAGAGTTTTAAGAAAAGCTACTATTAGCGGCGCGATTGTGCCAGTTTTATGCGGTTCATCTTTTAAGAATAAAGGTGTTCAACCTTTGATTGATGCTATAGTTGAGTATTTACCTTCACCAAAAGATTTGCCACCGGTTGAAGGTATTGATCCTAAAACAGGCGAAACTATTATTCGTCAGCCTGATAATAAAGAACCCTTTGCTGCTTTAGCTTTTAAAGTGGCCACTGATCCATATGTTGGTACTTTAACTTATTTTCGAGTTTATTCCGGAGAGTTAAATAAAGGCAGTTATGTTTTAAATGCTACCAAATCTTCCCAAGAAAGAATTAGTCGTTTACTCAGAATGCATGCTAATCAGCGAGAAGAGTTGGATATTATTAGAGCAGGAGATATTGCCGCTACTGTTGGTCTTAAAAATACTGGTACTGGAGATACATTATGCGATTCTAATAATCCGATTATTTTAGAACAAATTAGTTTCCCTGATCCGGTTATTTCTATGAAAGTTGAGCCAGAAACTAAAATTGACCAAGAAAAAATGAGTTTAGTGTTAAGGAAATTAGCTGAAGAAGATCCCACTTTTAGAGTTTCAGGTGATGAAGAAACAGGGGAAACCATTATTGCTGGAATGGGCGAACTTCATTTAGAAGTTTTAGCCGAGAGAATGAAAAGAGAATTTAATCTTCATATTAAAACTGGTAAACCTCAAGTAGCCTATAGAGAAACCATTAGAAAACTTATCGAAAGTGAAGGAAAGTATATTCGTCAATCAGGAGGCCGGGGTCAATATGGGCATGTTTTGTTAAAACTCGAGCCATTGGAAAGAGGACAGAAATTTGAATTTGTTAATAAGATCAAAGGCGGAATTATTCCTCAAGAATATATTCCCGCTGTAGAAAAAGGCGTTAAAGAAGCAATGGATAAAGGTGTCCTCGCTGGTTATCCCATGACTGATGTTCGAGTGACACTTTACGATGGTTCTTTTCACGAAGTTGATTCTTCTGATTTCGCTTTTAAAATTGCCGGCTCCATGGCTTTTCAAGAAGGAGCAAAAAAGGCAGATCCTGTTTTATTAGAACCAATAATGAAAATTGAAGTAATTATTCCAGAAAGATTCTTAGGCGATATTATTGGCGATTTGAATTCTAAAAGGGGGAGAATAGAGAAAATAGGAGAACGGGCGATGATGAAGATTATTGATGTCCAAGTGCCTTTAGCAGAAATGTTTGGCTATGCCACCAATATACGTTCTCTGACCGAGGGACGAGGAACGTTCAATATGGAATTTAGTCATTATGCCGAGGTTCCAAGGCATATTACCGAACAAATTATTGACAAAAAAGGTACTTGACTTTAATTGAATTATAGATTAATATTTAATCACTGCGTCGAAACCATAAAAAAATCCGTCAACTGACGGAATAAAAATAAAAAATAATAAAATATAATAAAATAAAAAAATATGGCAGAAAAAGAAAAATATGTCAGATCAAAACCGCACATGAATATTGGTACTATTGGTCATATTGACCATGGAAAGACTACTTTAACGGCAGCTATTCTTCATGCGCTTCACCTTAAAGGTTTAACCAAAAAAGAATTAGCTGTAAACGAAATTGATAAAGCGCCAGAGGAAAAAACTCGCGGTATTACCATTAATGTTCATCACTCTGAGTACGAAACGGATAAAAGGCACTATGCTCACATCGATTGCCCAGGACATATAGATTATATTAAAAATATGATTACTGGTTCTGCTCAGATGGATGGAGCTATTCTTGTTGTCTCTGCTCCAGATGGTCCCATGCCTCAAACTTCTGAGCATATTCTTTTAGCTCGTCAAGTAGGTGTGCCGGCTATAGTTGTTTTCCTTAATAAAATCGATATGGTTGATGATCCAGAATTAATTGATTTGGTAGAAACTGAAATAAGGGAATTATTAACTAAACATGGTTTTCCTGGTAAAGATATTCCAGTCATTCGAGGTTCAGCCTTAAAAGCATTAGAAGCTAAATCAATTGATGATGTTGATGTTAAACCAATTTTGGATTTAATGGAGGCAGTTGATACTTATTTTCCAGATCCAGTTCGAGATATTGATAAACCCTTTTTAATACCTATTGAAGACATCTTTTCTATTGAAGGAAGAGGAACTGTAGTAACCGGTAGAATTGAGAGAGGAATAGTTCGTACTAATGATGAAATTGAAATTATTGGTTATCATCCAACTATTAAAACCATTGTTACTGGTGTGGAAATGTTTAATAAAACTCTTGATGAAGGTCAGGCCGGTGATAATGTTGGAATTCTTCTTCGCGGAACTAAAAAAGAAGAAGTCAGAAGAGGGCAAGTTTTGGCCAAATCAGGCTCCATTACTCCTCATACTGAATTTGAAGCAGAAGTTTATATTTTAGCTAAAGAAGAAGGTGGTCGTCACACTCCATTCTTTGCTGGTTATAAACCTCAATTTTATATTCGGACAGCTGATGTTACAGGAGAAGTCACTCTTCCAGAAGGAGTTGAGATGGTGATGCCTGGTGATAATGTAAAGTTTACAGTAAAATTAATTGCTCCTGTTGCTCTTGATGCAAGTTCTCGCTTTGCTATTCGAGAAGGAGGACGAACTGTTGGAGCAGGAGCCGTAACAAAAATTCTTAAGTAAATTTGTCCTTATTGCTAACGCAATAAGGAATCAGGGCAAATTTTTTATGAAATGTATCGGCTCCGCCGATGTATCCAAGAAACATAATAAATACAATTGTGGTTGGTATCAAGACAGAATCTTTCCAAAAAGTAAGAATAAAAATAAAGGGATACGATTATCGCATTCTTGACAATTCTTGTCGACAAATTATAGAAGCAGCAATTAGATATGGGAGCGAAGTTATTGGCCCCATCCCTTTACCTACTGAGATTCATCACTATACAGTGAATCGCTCTACTTTTGTTAAGAAAGATTCTCGAGAACAGTTTGAAATGAGAATTCATAAGAGACTGATAGAAATCATTAATCCTAATTCCAAGACAATCGAAGCCCTTACTAATATTGATCTGCCAGCTGGAGTCGATATAGAAATCAAGATGTAAGAACCTTTCGCTTCGCTCAAGAACCTTTTTTCTCACTTTGCTCGGAATAGTATGATTTGCTAGTCTTTAACTTTTTAAAAAACTGGGCTAGTGCCCAGTTTTTCAATGAAAGGGACTCGGAAAAAAATCTATGAAGTTTATTCTCGCTAAAAAATTAAATATGAGTCAGATATTTGATGAAAGTGGAAAAGTTATACCAGTGACTATTTTAGAAGCTGGTCCGATTAAGATTATCCAAATAAAAACTAAAGAGAAAGATGGCTATGCTGCTATTCAAATAGGCTTTGGCAAAAAGAAAAATATTTCCAAACCCCTTAAAGGTCATTTTAAAAATACTGGAAAGATATCAGGAGATTTTAAATGGATTAGAGAATTTCGATTTGATAAAAAACCAATCGAATCAAGTATTATCGAAGGATACAAAGTTGGTGAGGCAATAAAGGTTGATGTTTTTGAAACCGGAGATAAAGTAAAAATCATTGGAAAAAGCAGAGGGAAAGGATTTCAGGGGGTGGTGAAAAGACACGGTTTTCATGGGAAAGATGCTACTCATGGAGTTAAACATGCTCATCGACAGCCTGGTTCTATCGGTGCAACTACTCCCCAGCATGTTATCAAGGGTAAAAAAATGGCTGGGAGAACCGGAGGAAAAAATATTACTGTAAAAACAGTAAAAGTAATAAAAGTAGATTCTGAAAAAAATCTGCTTTATTTAAAAGGAGCGATACCTGGTAAGCGAGGAACCTTAATTGAAATTTCCAGTTAAAATAATGAAAGCAGAAGTTTACAATCAAAAAGGAGAAGTATTGGAAGAAATAGAAATGCCTCAAAATATTTTTGATGTGGCTTTTAATAATGATTTAGTATATCAAGTTTATAAATCATTATTAAGTAATCAAAGAAAACCAATAGCTTTTACCAAAGACAGGTCAGAAGTTAGAGGTGGGGGTAAAAAACCTTGGGCTCAAAAAGGAACGGGAAGAGCGAGACATGGTTCCATTCGATCTCCAATTTGGAAAGGCGGAGGTGTTGTTTTCGGGCCTCGGCAGAAAGAAGAAAATCTGAAGAAAAAAGTTAATAAGAAAATGAAGAAAGCAAGTATTAGAATAATCCTTTCCCAAAAATTAAAAGATAAAGAAATTAGAATTATCGATAAATTTGAGATAAAAGAGATAAAAACAAAAGAAATTTTTAATGTTTTAAAGCAAATTTTTAAAACAGATATCACCAAAAGTATCTTAGTATTATTAGACAATAAAGAAAAAATCCTTGCAAGAGCTTTAAAAAATATTTCTAAAGTAGAGATCGCTAATGTTTCCGATGTTAATATTTTAAATCTCCTAAATAATAAATTTGTGATGTTTTCCAAAGAAGCCCTTTCTACTTTAGAAAAACAATTAGCTTGATTTAAATTATGAATAATCCAGAGCCTTTAATTCTGAAAAAACCTCATTTAAGTGAAAAAAGCACTGATTTAAAATCCCAAAATCAGTATGTTTTTGATGTCGAGATTAATGTCAATAAAAACATCGTTAAAAAAACTATTGAAGATTATTATCATGTCAAGGTTGTAAAAATAAGAATTATTAGAACTCCTTCAAAACCCAAAAACTGGATGAGAAAAACTAGTTATGGTCAAGACAAGAAAAAAGCTATTGTGACTCTTCAAGAAGGACAAAAAATAGAATTAGGAGTCTAATTTGAGATATGAAAAGATATAAACCAACAAGTCCAGCTAAACGCCATTTCTCAGTTTCCGATTATTCTGTTTTGACAGCAGATGAACCTTTGAAAAAATTGACTTCTTTTAAAAAACGTCAAAAAGGCAGATCCAAAGGTTTGATCACTAGTCGACATAGAGGAGGAGGCAATAAAAAACTATATCGAGAGATTATTTTAGGAGAAGAAAAAAAAGGAATTCCTGGGATAGTCAAAACTATTGAATACGATCCTTTTAGAACCACTTTTATTACTTTAATTTCTTATCGAGATGGAGATTGGCGATATATTTTAGCTCCCAATGATTTAAAAGTAGGCGATAGTATTGTTTGCAGCGAAAAAGCTCCAGCAAAAGCAGGGAACAGGATGATTCTTAAAAATATTTCTGTAGGAACTCAGATTCATAATATAGAAACTAAAACTTTACAGGGTGGGAAATTATCGCGATCAGCTGGCTCAGCAGGTATAATTTTAGCGCAAGAAGGTCAATATACTTTTATTAAAATGCCGTCCGGAGAAATCAGAAAGATTTTAAGTACTTGCTATGCTTCCATTGGCCAATTGTCTAATATTGAACATGGTTTAATTGAAATAGGCAAAGCTGGTAGATCGAGGTTAATGGGAAAAAGGCCAAAAGTTAGAGGTTCAGCCATGAACGCTGTTGATCATCCTTATGGTGGCGGTGAAGGGAAAACCAAAAGAGGTACCAAGAGACCAAAAAATATTTTTGGTAAAGTTACCGGTGGTAAAAAAACTAGAAAGAAAAATAAATATTCTGATAAATTTATTGTTGAGCATCGAAAGAAGAGAAAAAGATAACTTGTTCAAGTTTTAAAATTAAAAATTAAAAATTAATCTTTGTATGTCTCGTTCTATTAAAAAAGGTCCGTTCGTTGATGCCAAGTTATTAAAAAAAATGTCTCGAGTTAAAGTAGGGGATAAAACACCAATTCAAACCTATTCTCGAGATTCGGTTATTATACCTTCAATGGTCGGTTTTGTTTTCGCAGTTCATAATGGAAAGAATTTTATCAATGTTGACGTAAGAGAAGAAATGGTTGGTCATCGTTTTGGCGAATTTTCTCCTACTAGAAAATTTATTAGACATGGTGGTAGAATGCAAAGAGAATTAGAGGCCAAAGCAAAGACTCCTGAGGTTTCTGCTCCAGAAACTAAACCCGCCTAACTTTTGCTTGGCAAAAATTTGGCGGGTAAATCTTAATTTAATTTCTTATGGAAGTAAAAGCATCATTAAAATATTTGAAAATTAGCCCCAGAAAAACTCGTTTGGTAACGGGGCTACTTAAAGGATTATCGGTTCAAGAAGCCGAAGCTCAATTAATGTATAATAAAAAACGGAGCAGTGAACCAATAATGAAATTATTGAAATCGGTAGTTAATGATGCAGAAAATAATTTTCATTTGAATAAAGATAATCTTTTCATAAAATTAATTCGAGTAGACGAAGGTCCGGCTTTAAAACGTTATAGACCAAGAGCGAGAGGAGCTGTTTATACTATTAAAAAAAGGACTTCTCATATAAATATTACTTTGGGTGAGATTGTCCCTTCAAAACAAAAAGAGAATAAGTCGGAAGCAAAGATAGAATTAAAAGATAGAAAAATTTTGTCTAAAGAAAAAAAGGCAAAACAGACTTTTAAACTAGCAGAAGAGAAACAGATTGGAAAAACTAAAAAAGTTTTGCCCAGACAAAAAATCTTTAGACGCAAAGTTATTTAATTGAAAGATATGGCTCAAAAAATTAGTCCAAAATCATATCGTTTAGGCATTAGTGAGAACTGGGATTCTCGTTGGTTTGATTTGAAAAATACCAAAAAACTATTAGAAGAAGATTATAAAATTCGTCGATTTGTTTTAAAACAAGCCAAAGCAGCCAAAATCGAAAATATAGAAATAGAACGAAAGGCAAAAGATATAAAAGTTATCATTAAAACAGCGAGACCTGGATTATTAATCGGTCGTCAGGGCATTGGCATTGAAAATCTAAGTGCCGGTCTGAAAAAACTTTTAAAAACAAATAACAAAATTAATATTGTTGTTGAGGAAGTAAAACACCCCGAGAGTTCTGCTTCAATAGTGGCTCAAAATATTGCTGAAGATATAGAAAAAAGAATTTCTTATCGTCGTGTTTTAAAACAGCATCTTTCAAAAATTATACAACATAAAGAAGTTTTAGGAGCAAAAGTTATGGCCTCAGGCAGATTAGATGGGATAGAAATTGCTCGTGAAGAATGGCTTAAAGAAGGAAAATTACCTTTATCAACCCTTCGGGCTAATATCGATTATGGTTTTTACGAAGCTCACTGTACTTATGGCGTTGTTGGTATTAAAGTTTGGATATATAAAGGTGAATATCAAAAAGAAACCAATTAAATTATGCTTTTACCAAAGAAAGTAAAACACAGAAAAATGCAAAAGGGGAGAAATAGATTCCGCCAAATAGATACTCGAGGAACAGAGTTAAATTTTGGCACTTTTGGCTTAAAGGTCGTTGAGGAAAGATGGTTATCATCGCAACAATTAGAATCTGCTAGGAAAGCCATTGCCTATACTTTAAGACAAGAAGGGAAGGTTTGGATGAGGGTTTTTCCGGACAAACCCATTACTAGAAAACCAGCAGAAGTGACGATGGGAGGAGGTAAGGGGGCTGTAGAATATTATGTTGCTCCAGTGAAACCAGGGAGAATCATTTTCGAAATAGATGGTGTTTCAGAAGCAAAAGCTCGAGAAGCCTTTAGATTAGCCGCTTCTAAATTACCTATCAAAACCATTTTTATAAAAGAGTAAATTCATGGAAACTTCAGAGTTAAAAGGATTAAAAAGTAAATCCAAAGAAGAATTATATAAGTTATTATTGGATTCTTCAAAGAAACTCCAAGACTTAAAGTTTAATTTAGCTGCTGGAAAAGTAAAGAATGTACGATCAATAAGAGCTCTTAAAAAAGATATTGCTAGAATTTTAACTCTTTTAAACGAAATGAAAGAAATGCCCCAATAAGAACCCTCGCTTCGCTCAGAACCTTGTTTCTCGCTTTGTTCGAAATGGAAAGGATAACAAAAAATTAATGTTTTAATATTTAATATGGTTGAGACAAAAACAAAACAAAAAAGACAATTAAAAGGAGTAGTGGTGTCAGATAAGATGCAAAAAACAATAGTGGTTGAAGTGAAAAGATTAAAATTCCATCCCAAATATAGAAAATCCTATTGGGTTTTGAAGAAATTTAAAGCTCACAGTAATAAAAACGAATATCATGTTGGTGATAAAGTTATTATCGAAGCTACAAGACCATTATCTAAAGATAAAAGATGGAGAGTTATTAGCCGAGTGTAAATCTGTATCTTGCGATTAGGGCAAATTTATGTTAAAGTAAAGGGCTTTGTTCAAGCACTCAAGACTTTGAGTGCTTGGTAACAAAACCTTTACCCCGTTAGAAGTTTGGTGTTAATCTTTCGTTTAAAGATAGCCAAAGCCGCAAAGGCGGCTTCGCCTCAAGACTTTCTTATATTAATAATTATCGCTGAACTTCTAACGGGGTGCTCAATGTTGTGATAAAATTTTTATCACTCGGCATTGAGCCTCGTTCAAAAATTTTAACAACATTGGTATGATTCAGCCTCGATCAATTATCAAAGTAGTTGACAATAGCGGCGCCAAAATTATCCGCTGTTTTCGAGTCTTAGGAGGTTCGTACAAAAAATATGCTGAGATTGGTGATTTAATTGTAGCTTCAGTTCAAGTGGCAGAACCGAGAAGAGAAATAAAGAAAAAAGCTGTAATCAAGGCTATTATTGTCAGACAAAGAAAACCATTTCGTCGTTCAGATGGTTCTTATATTAAATTTGATGAAAATGCTGCTGTTTTGGTTAATGATAAATTAGAACCGCTTGGTGGAAGATTGTTTGGTCCTTTTCCCCAAGAAATTAAAGAAAGAGGTTATGATAAAGTGGCGGCTCTAATTCCGGAGTTCGTTTAAATATATATTTTTATGAATATTCGTAGAGGGGATTTAGTGATTATTAAAAAAGGCAAAGATAAAGGGAAAACCGGCAAGATAATTAAAGTTTTTCCCGAAGATAACAGGTTAACGATTGAAGCTTTGAATTTAGTGAAAAAAATTAAAAGAGCTAAAAAACAAGGGGAAAAGGGTGAAATTATTTTAGTACCAAGGCCGATTAATAGAGCCAACGTTATGTTAATTTGTCCTCATTGCAAAAAACATACTAAAATTGCTTCTAGAATAGAAGGGAAAAAGAAAGTAAGAATTTGTAAAGAATGTGGTTCAGTAATCTCTTAATTTATGATGAAGACTCAAACCCAAAATTTAAAAGATTTAAATAAGAATCCTTTAGCTGTACCTAAAATTATCAAGGTAGTAATTAATGTTGGTATTGGCAGGTTGGTGGCAAATGCGAAAAATAGCGAAGAAATTATTAAAAAGATATCTCATGATGTTAATATGATTACTGGTCAGAAACCTGCCATTCGACCAGCTAAAAAATCCATTGCTAGTTTTAAGGTGAGAGAAGGTATGCCTTTAGGATTAATGGTTACTCTTCGAGGAAAAAGAATGAGAGATTTCATTAATAAATTCGTAAACGTTGATTTACCTCAATCGAGAGATTTTTGGGGCATTCCATTAAAAAACATTGACGAAAAAGGAAATTTAAATTATGGTGTAAGAGATCATATTATTTTTCCAGAAATTAGTCGTGAACAGAATCCTTTAACTTTCGGTTTAGAAGTTACTTTTGTCACTAATGCCAAAAACAGAGATCAGGCTATTGAATTATACAAATCTTTAAAGTTTCCCATTCAAATTAATAAAGCAGATTAGTTAAGTCTTTATGGCAAAAGAATCAGTTATTGCAAGAGCCAAAAAACAACCCAAATACTCTACCAGGAAAGTGAAGCGTTGTTGGCGTTGTGGAAGAAAAAGAGGATATATTGATGATTTTGGTTTGTGTCGAATTTGTTTTAGAGAATTAGCTTCTCAAGGTAAAATCCCCGGTATTAAAAAAGCAAGTTGGTAATATGACGGATCCAATCAGTGATATGTTAACTCGAATAAGAAACGCTCAAGCGGTCAAGAAAACGACTGTTAATATTCCTTTTTCAAAATTACAATGGGCGATTTTAGAAGTGTTAAAAAAGCACGGTTTTATTAAAGATATTGAAAAAGTCGGTCGAAGCAATAAAAAGATAATCGAAGTGAGTTTAAAGTATAGAAAAGACGGGTCTCCCAGAATCTCTCTTTTAAAACGAATTTCTAAACCCTCCAGAAGAACTTATGTTAATACCAAAGAAATATGGTCCTTTAAACGTGGAATTGGAATCAGGGTTATGACCACTTCTAAGGGAGTGATGGCTGATAAAGAAGCGAGAAGAGAAAAACTTGGCGGAGAGGTTCTTTTAGAAATATGGTAATTAATATTTTCAATCATGTCTCGTATAGGCAAAAAATCAATTAATATTCCCGAAGGAGTTGAAGTAAAAATAGAAAACGACATCTTAAGAGCTAAGAGTTTAAGAGGCGAGGCATTTTTAGTTATTCCGGATAGTCTGAAAATAGAAATCTCTAACAATAGTTTAAATGTTATCCCCATTAGAGATGAAAAAGATACAAAAGCCCTTTGGGGAACAACAAGAGCTCATCTTAATAATTTAATTAAGGGATTAACTCAAGGATTCAAAAAAGATTTAGAGATAGAGGGAGTAGGTTACCGAGTTAATGTCGAAGGAAAGAATTTAGTTTTAAAAGTCGGTTATATTAATCCAGTTAGTTTAGAAATCCCAGATGATATAGAAGTGAAAATTGAGAAAAATTCTATTTCTGTTAGCGGAAATTCTAAAGAAAAAGTGGGGCAATTTGCCGCAGAAATAAAAGCCGTTAAACCAGTTGAACCTTATAAAGGGAAAGGCATTCATTATAAAGGAGAAAGAATAAGAAGAAAAGCTGGTAAAAAAATAGCAACCACAGGGACGTAAAATTTCGTAGGAAACAAACATTAAAATATGATAAAAAATAATAAAAAACAGCGAGAAAGAAGAAAAAAAAGAGTAAGAGCTAAGATTTATGGTACTTTAGAAAAGCCCCGGCTTTCTGTTTTTCGTTCCCTGAATCATATTTATGCTCAGATTATCAATGATGACGAAGGAAAAACTTTAATTTCTGCCTCAGATTTAGAATTGAAAAAAGATAAAAAAACGATTAAAAAGACATTAGCTCGAGAAGTCGGCAAATTAATCGCTTCAAAAGCTAAAGAAAAAAATATCATCCAAGTAGTTTTTGATAGAAGTAGTTTTAAATACCACGGCCGGGTGAAAGAATTGGCTGAAGGAGCTCGGGAGACTGGTTTAAAATTTTAGAATACTAAAAAAATACTAAAGATAGTAATATATAGTAATATATATCAATAAAATGAATACTAGAACAAACAAAAAACTAGAAGGAGAATTTGAACAATATATTTTAGATATTGCTCGAGTGACAAGGGTAGTGGCTGGTGGCAAAAGATTAAGTTTTAGAGCGACAGTAGCTCTTGGCAGTAAAAATGGGCATCGAATAGGTGTTGGTATTGGCAAAGGTAAAGATGTTAGTCGGGCTATTGAGAAAGCTGTTTATGATGCCAAGAGAAATATGATTGAAGTGTCAGTAAAAAATGGCACTATTCCTTTTGAAGTAAAAGCAAAATACAAAGCAGCAGAAGTTATTCTTAAACCAAGTCAGAAAGGTAAAGGTATTATAGCTGGCGGAGCAGTAAGAAATTTATTAAAACTCGCTAATATTAATGATGTTACCGCTAAAATATTAGGTAAAACGAGCAATGCTATTAATAATGCTCGAGCGACAATGGAAGCTATTACACAATTAAATATTAAAGAAGATTAAGGTATGCAAATTCACGAACTTAAATTATTAAATAAATCCAAGAAAAGGAAAAGAATAGGTCGGGGCGGAAAGAGGGGCAATTATTCCGGCAGGGGGTCTAAAGGACAAAAATCCAGAGCAGGAGCGAAGATGAAACCTCAACTAAGAGAGATAGTAAACAAATTTCCTAAGAAAAGAGGGGAAGGTTTTAAAGCTCTTAAAAAAAATATTACCTTAGTTAATTTACAAGATATTCAAAGAGTTTTTCCTCAAGGAGGAGAAATCACGCCTCAAATTTTAGAAAAAGCTGGTTTGATTAAACGATTAACTAATCAAAAATTGAGAGTGAAAATTTTAATGAAAGGGGATTTAAAAGCTAGCTACAATATTCAAAATTGCCTCTTGTCCAAAAAAGCAGAAGAGGCGATAATGAAAGCAGGAGGAAAAGTTAAAATTAAAAAAGAGAAATAAATAAATTTATTATAAATTTATGTTGAGAAATTTTTTTGCTTTATTTCGCAGTCCTGATTTAAGAAAAAAGATATTAATTGTTTTAGCTCTTTTGGCTGTTTTTAGAATAATGGCTGCTATTCCTCTACCAGATGTTAATACGGAAAAATTAAAAGTTTTTTTTCAGACTAACCAATTTTTTGGCTTATTTAATGTTTTTACTGGGGGAGCTTTTAATAATATTTCAATTGTTATGCTTGGTGTTGGGCCTTATATTACCGCTTCCATTATTATGCAGCTTTTAACCATGATTTTTCCTAATTTGAAAGAATTCTTTTATGAAGGGACAGACAAAGAAAGAGCTTTATTTGAGCAGTATACTAGAATCGCGACCATTCCTTTAGCTTTTCTTCAAGCTTTTGCTTTTTTGAATTTATTAAGAAGTCAGGGAATAATTTCTTTTTCTTCGCCTTTTAATTTAATCAGAGATGTTATTTTGGCTACTGCCGCTTCCTTTTTCTTAATATGGCTTGGAGAATTAATGACCGAACAAAAAATAGGCAATGGTATTTCTTTTATTATTTTTACTGGTATAGTTATTAGTTTGCCAAAAGAAATTGCTCAAACTATTATCTCTACTGATCCAACGAGAATACCAAATATGATAGCTTTTTTTGTTGTTTCTTTATTGATTATCATCGGAGTAGTGTTTATTTCTCAGGGTCAAAGAAAAATTCCTGTGAGTTATGCTAAACAAGTCAGAGGTACAAAAATTTATGGGGGAGCAGATACATATCTTCCTTTAAGAGTCAATCAGGCAGGAATGATTCCTATTATTTTTGCTATTTCTATTTTGATGTTTCCTCAGATGATAGGTAATTTTCTTTCTGCTTCTCAAAATTCTACTCTCTTAAGGATTGCTTTAACTCTGAAGAATTTTAACTCTACTTCCTGGCTGTATTTAATAATTTATTTCACTTTAGTGTGTTTATTTACTTTTTTCTATACTTCCATTACTTTTGAGCCGGAAAGTATTGCTGATAATCTTCAGAAAAGGGGAGGGTTTATTCCAGGTTATCGACCTGGCCAGACAACAACCAATTTCTTATCTAATACCTCAAGAAGAATTACTCTTTTTGGTGCTATTTTCTTGGGTTTGATTGCTATTTTGCCAATCATTTTGGCAAAAGCTACTGGCATTACCACTATGGTTATCAGCGGCGCCTCAATTTTGATTATGGTTTCAGTGGCTATAGAAACCATAGAAGCCTTAGAAGCCCAATTAATAATGAGAGAATATGAAATCTCCTAATATTATTTCGAGCGGAGCGAGAAAAAAGGTTCTGCCGAGTACAACGAGGCAGGTTCTTATCTTTTTAGGTCGTTCTGGATCAGGAAAAGGTACTCAGCTGGCTTTATTAAAGAAGAAGCTTTCCTTAGTTGAAATTGACACTGGTGGGTTACTAAGGCGGTTCATAAAGCAAAAAAGTTATCTGGCTCGTAAAACAGCGGCAGTGATGGATAAAGGAGATCTGGTGCCTTTTTGGCTAGTTGTAAATCTTTGGTTAAAGAAATTTTTAAATATTCCCATAAGTAAAGGAGTTATTTTTGAAGGTAGTCCCAGAGGATTAGAAGAAGCTAAAATTTTAGACGAAGCTTTAAATTGGCTGGGAAGAAAAAATATTAGAGTTATTTATTTAAATGTTTCAGAAAAAGAAGTAATAAGAAGATTATCTTTGAGACGAATTTGTTTTCGATGTGGCAGAGAATATTCTTTAGAATTCAGCCCAGGTTTAAAAAAATGCCCTCTTTGTGGAGATAAATTAATTCGTCGGGCTGATGATTATCCCAAAGCCATCAAAAACCGAATGCTTTATTTTAAGAGAGATATTATTCCTGTAATTGATTATTTCAGAAAGAAAAAAATGATTTTAGAAGTAAAAGGTTTGGGTACGGTAAAAGAAGTTCATCAGCGGATTATGAAGTGTTTGAAAGTTAAACCCCGTTAGAAGTTTGCGATGATTTTAAGAAATAATTCATTATACTTTTCATTACATCTCTTAAACTCTCGCAAAAAAGTGTTTTAACACTTTTTTGTCCAAAATAACAATGGCAAACTTCTAACGGAGTAAAGCAGTATAAAAAGTGTGATTCAATTAAAAAACAAAGAGAATATTATTATTCTTCAAGAAGGTGGTAAACGATTGGCAAAGGTGATGAAAGTTTTACGTAGAGAAGCAAAGCCAGGTGTTTCTGCTGCTTTTTTGGACGAAATAGCTTATAAAATGGTAAAAAAATATGGAGGTTTCCCCTCCTTTTTAAATTATCAAGCTGATTTTGCTAGTCGACCTTTTCCTAATAGTTTATGCGTTTCTCTCAATGACGTTATTGTTCACGGCATTCCTCGTAAAGAAATAATCCTCAAACCAGGAGATCTCGTTTCCTTAGATATAGGCATGAAATATAAAGGATTATTTACAGATATGGCTATAACTTTTGGTTTAGACAAAATAAAACTCGATGAAAAAAGATTAATTAAAACAACCAAGAATGCTTTAGCAGCAGCCATTAAAGTTGCTCGACCTGGTAATACTCTTGGAGATATAGGCTTTGCCATAGAAAACTGTGCGACAAAGAATGATTTTGTCGTTATTAGGGATTTAGTTGGTCATGGTGTAGGTTATGCTGTTCATGAAGATCCTCCAGTATTTAATTACGGAGAAAAAGGAAAGGGAATGAAAATAGAAGCTGGTTTAGTTATTGCTATTGAGCCAATGTTAACTTATGACAATGGTGCTGTTAAAGAGAATAGTGACGCCAGCTTTGCTACCTTAAATGGAAAAAAAGCTTGTCATTTTGAACATACAGTTGTTATTACCAAAAAAGGACCGAAAGTGCTTACGAGATAGCGCTCTCTTTTCTATTTAATAAAGCTCAGAATATACTTTCTTCAACCCGCTCGTTCGCTCCAGCGCGCTCACTCGCTTATGTCCTCGCCTCGCTCGTCGCCTTCGGCGACACCTTGCCCGCTCGGCTGCGGATGGTTTCAGAAAGTATATTCTTCGCTTTATTGATAAAAATTTACGGGGTTGACTTTTCAGCTTTAATATGGTAACATATAAATGTCTTTTAATAGACATTTTTTGAATGGTTGTTATTTGAAATAAGAATAAATAAAAATATAGAAAGGAGGATTAGAAACATGAAAGAGATATTTCCTGTAATTATGGATAATCATAAGGTAGAAATCCCTTACGGAGAATTTAAGGCAAAGAGGTTAAATCGGTTTTTCAAGAAAAAATTAATATCGAAAGCAGAATGCGACGGGGACAAAAAGTGCATAAAAATCAGTTATCGTTTTAATTATAAGCAATATTGTTCTCAGCGGTAGGAAAGGAAATAGTATATTGGAAAGTTAAAAAAATAACAATTGGAGGTGAAATTTAGTGTCTAAAATGAAAATGATGTTTGAGAAAATGTGTTCAATAGTGGTTATTGTATTTTTTTCTTATCTTCTTTTTTTTGTAAATGTACGGAAAGAAATAATCTCTCTTTGTCAAAGGGCTTGGATATCTTTTTGGATGATAATTAAATTAGATTCAGTAACTATTATTATTTCTTCCCTTATTGCTGTCTATGTAGTGCTTCTCCTTATAAGCTTGATATTGGAAGATAATGTAAAAAAAGGAAAGAAGAAAATAGAAAAAAAGAAAGAAAAGAAAGAACAAGGAAAGACAGAAGCATAAAAGATAAACCCTCATGCTTATTTAAATAAGTTAAATAGGTGTGAGGGTTTTTTATTTGCTGAAAGATTGCTATAATTAGAAGATGAATGAAATTTGGACTATTATTATTGCCGCTTCTCCAATAGTTGAATTGCGAGGGGCAATTCCTGTAGCTATGGGAATTTTTTATTTTTCTTGGTTCAAGGCCTTTATTTTAAGTTTTCTGGGTAATATTTTAATCATCATTCCTTTTATCTGGTTTTTAGAGAAATTTTCTAACTTTTTGATGGAAAAATCGAAATTTTGGAAAGGATTATTTAATTGGATTTTTGAGCGGACAAGAATAAAAATAGGACTAACTTTCAAAAAATATAGTCGTTGGGCATTAGTAATTTTTGTTGCCATTCCTTTGCCTATGACCGGAGCTTGGACTGGGTCAGTCGCCGCTTATTTGTTAGGCATCAATAAAAAAGAGGCCTTTTTTTTGATCAGTTTTGGGGTTTTTATTGCTGGTTGTCTTGTAACTATTTTCACTCTGATGGGAAAACAACTGATTTAAGAGTATACTGATAATATGAAAAAATATCTTTTGTTTAATTTTAAAACTAATCCAACCAATTTAAGCCAATTGGAAGAGCTGCTCAAAATTTTTAAACGTTACGCATCTACAATAACAAAAAAATATAAAGCGATTTTATTTCCTTCTGTTATTTATTTGATCGAAACTAAAAAGAGCTTAAAGACAAACTTCATTCTTGGAGCTCAAAATGTCTTCTGGTTCAATAAAATTCTGGCAACCGGGGAAATTACTTCTTTGATGTTAAAATCTTTAGGAGTTCAATATATAATCATTGGTCATTCAGAAAGAAGGCGCTATTTAGAAGAGACAGATAAAATGATAAATTTGAAAATAAAAACCTGTTTTAATAATAAATTAATTCCAGTTTTATGCGTAGGAGAACAGGAAAAAGACAAAAGTGAATTAATGCCGGACTTTCGCACCAAACAAGAGATTTTTGAACAATTAAATTATGCTTTACGAGGAATAAAAATTAATAAATTAACAAATTTAATGATTGCTTATGAACCAGTTTGGGCGATAGGCAAGGGAATTTCTCAAGATTTAAAAGCCAGCCAAACTGTTATTGCTTTAATTCGTTTTTGGCTTTCTCGGCGTTTTGGAGAAGAAATAGCCAAGCATATTCCCGTTTTATATGGAGGGTCAGTGAACCACCAACATATTAAAGAATTTCTATCTTCGAAAGATATCAATGGTGTTTTAATTGGTAGCGCCTCTACTAATAAAATTGAGCTTATGAAAATTTTTAAAAAAATAATAAATAAATAAAATAAATAAAATTATGGATAAAAATATTCAAAATTTGTTCTTTAAATTTCTGCTTGTTTTTATTGTTGTTTTATCTTTTGGAGTTTTAAGCTGGGGTTATTATAACTACCGCCAAGCCCAAAATATTATAAATCCGGAAAGGATAATTACTTTTACTGAAGAAGGCAAAGTCATCGCCAAACCAGATATTGCTAAGATCAGTTTTTCGGTTATCACTCAAGGCATTGAGGCAACAGCAGTGCAATTAGAAAATAATCAAAAAATGCAAAAAGTAATTGATTTTGTCAAAAAACAAGGCATAGAAGAAAAAGATATAAAAACCACTAATTACGTTCTTAATCCTCAATATGATTATACCTGGTGCCGAAAAAGCAAAGATGATACTCGCTATTGTTCACCCAAAATTATTGGTTATGAATTAACCCAGAGCGTTGAAGTGAAAATTAGAGACTTTAACAAAATCAATATCATCATTGGCGGTTTATCTGATGCTGGAGCAAATCAAATTTCTAATATTAGTTTTTCTATTGATGAACCCGAAGATTATAAAAATCAAGCCAGAATTGAGGCTCTAAAGAAAATAGAAAAAAGAGCTCAGCTTTTAAGCAAGGAAACATCTTTAAAATTAGGGAAGATTGTGAGTGTTTCAGAATCTGGTATTTTTCCTTCACCTATTTATCGAGATCTAAAGGCAACCGTTGGTTCAACAGAAGATCTTCCTTCAGCACCAATTGAAACTGGTACTCAAGAGATTACTGTTACTCTGACTGTAAGTTACGAAATAAAGTAAGGGTCGCTCGCCTTATGAAATATTTAACACCGGAAATAGTTAAAGGAAAATGTGTTTTGGTGCGCGTAGATTTTAATGTAGACCTTAATGAAGGAGGTAATGTTATTGATGATTTTCGGATTCAAAAAACATTGCCAACGATCAAATTTTTAAAGGAAAAAGGTGCCGAAAAAATTATTTTAATTTCTCATTTGGGTCAACCGGAAAAGAAAGATTTTTGGACAGAAAAATTTACTCTCAAATCAATTACTGTTTATTTAGAAAAAACGCTGAAAGAAAAAATCTATTTTTGTTCTTTAAAAGATTTCAAAGAGATTAAAGATATGATAGATAAATCCGAAAAAGGCGCAATTTGGCTGCTGGAAAATATTCGCTATCACGAGGCTGAAGAGAAAAATGATAGAGATTTTGCCCGCGAATTATCTCAATTAGGAGATTTATATATTAATGAAGCTTTTTCTGTTTCTCACCGAGAGGTTGCGTCTATATGCGCCATCACGGAATTTTTACCCTCTTATCCAGGATTTTTATTTGAAGAGGAAATTAAACACTTAGATAATATTATTACCAATTCAGAATCACCATTAGTTATTATTTTAGGTGGAGCAAAAGTCGAAGATAAATTACCTCTGATTGAAACTTTCTCTTTAAAAGCTGATTGGCTTTTAATTGGAGGGGTAATAGCTAATACGATTTTAAAGGCCTGGAATTTTGAAATAGGTAATTCTTTATACGAAGAAAAAATAATAGGAAAAGCTAAAAATTTGGGATCCAAGACAGCTGAATTAATGCTTCCTGGCGATTTTTTTGTTTTAGCTCAAAATCAACAAAAGAAGAACAGAGAATTAGGGCAAATAGAAAAAGGGGATAATATTTTAGATATTGGTCAAGTTGCTGCTTATACTTTTGGGAAAATTATTCAAAAAGCAGCCACTATTTTTTGGAATGGGCCAATGGGAAAAATTGAAGACAAAAAATTTGAAGATGGCACTAAAACAATCATCGGAGCTATTTTAGAAAATAAAACAGCAAAAATAATTATTGGTGGTGGTGACACTTTGATGGCTTTTAAAATTTTAAAACCAGAATACAAAATTCAGAATACAGATTATAGATTCTTCTCTACTGGTGGCGGAGCCATGTTAGAATATTTAGCTGGGAAATCTTTACCAGGATTAAAAGCTCTTTCGTAATGATTATGAAATCAATTATTGTTTTTTATCATATTAAAGATAATGACGGTCTTGGTTCTGCTTGGGCGGCGTGGAGAATATTAAAAGAAAAAGCAGATTATTTTGGAATTGATTATCATTTTGACCATCACTTTGACTATAAAGGAAAGACCATTTATTTTCTGGACTTTCGTCCTTCGGATGAAGTAATTTCTTTATTGAAACGAAAAAAGAATTATCTGGTGTTAGTTGATCACCATATTTCTAGTAAAAATAAATTAAAACTCTTTGATGAATATAAATTTGATGCTAAACATTCGGCAGCTGTTTTGACTTGGCAATATTTTTTCCCTCACAAGAAAATTCCTAAGATTTTACTTTATATAGAAGATATAGATATATGGAAATTCAAACTTTCTTTTAGTCGAGATATTAATAATGCTATAGAGTTTTATGATGGAAATTTTAAACACTGGAATAAATTAGCCAGAGATTTGGAAGACGCCTCTAAGAGAAAAGAATATATTAAAGTAGGAAAAATTATTTCTCAATATCAGGATAAATTAATTCAAAAAATCGCTGCCAAAGCTAAATTAGTTAAATTTGAAGGTAAAAAAGTTTTTGCTGTCAATACTTCTATTTTAATTTCTGAAGTAGGAAATACTCTAGTAAGAAAACGTCCTCCTTTAGCCATTATTTGGAGTGAAATTGATAAAAAGGTTTGGTTTTCTTTACGTTCCAATGGTTCTTGCGATGTTTCCAAAATTGCTGAAAAATATGGAGGCGGGGGGCAAAAAGGAGCATCAGCTTTTATGCTTGATATTAACGCTCCTTTACCCTGGCAAAAAATTCAATAAATATGGCCAATCAATTAATCATTTTTACTGATGGTGGTTCTCGAGATAACCCTGGTCCAGCAGCGATCGGAGTAGTGATAGGTAATAAAGAATATGCTGAGTATCTTGGAGAGACAACCAATAATGTAGCTGAATATCAAGCAGTGATTTTTGCCTTAAAAAAATCCAAGCATATTTTAGGAAAAGAAAAATTAAAAAATACTGAGGTGGTAATTAATTTAGATTCAGAATTAGTAGCTAATCAGTTAAATGGCAAATACAAAATTTTAGAACCAGACCTTCAGCCTTTGTTTATTAAAATTTGGAATTTAAAATTTGATTTTCCAAATTTGATATTTCAGTATATTTCGCGGGAGAAAAATAAAAGAGCGGATAGATTAGTTAATGAGATTCTTGATAAGGAGAATCAAAAACCACTCCTTTAAGGAGCGGTTTTTGATTTATTAATCGAATTTGTAAGCCGAATTCTGTACCCTCTCTGAGGAGCGGGTGGTAGTCATTTCTCTAGCTCCTCGATTACTCTCGGAGTCTAGCGGCTACTTCTCGTTTGCCCATTTATTGATAGGCAAAGCGGACACGAGTCTTGCACCCAGCAAGGATTTAGCCGTTTCACCTCCGATGTTGCCATCGGAGCTCATCAAGCACTCAATTCTTTGAGTGCTTGATGCTTCGTTCCTTTAGGAACTCAGCGTCTCTGTTCGCACCTCTA